>Ga0209225_1001349_pt1 | contig 24615 bp, 30 predicted proteins | sample WasSprMetagenome_FD_184732 | JGI IMG/M metagenome (GOLD analysis project Ga0209225, IMG submission 184732) | Sulfidic aquatic microbial communities from Washburn Spring, Yellowstone National Park, USA - WS (SPAdes) (version 3) | ecosystem: Environmental > Aquatic > Thermal springs > Hot (42-90C)... | reverse complement strand
GTCCACATAGGTGGAATAAAAAGAGTTACATGGTTGATCTAGATGAAAGCGAGGAAAGTGGTTGTAGTAACGGCTGAACACCACCCCTATCATAAATTATGGTTAAAACTAGCAGAGGAACTTAGCAAAGCTCTAAATGTACCACTGGAAGTTAAAGTCGAAGATTACGTGTACCTTGTCGACTATGGAGATAAAGACGAGTTCGGTATGAGTTGGTTACCGCAAATACTAGTTGAACTAGAAGATAACAGTGTTCACTGGCTTCTATCAAGGCTTCCATTAAATGATGCTTTGCAACCGGATGAAGGGAAAGCTATTAGCGAAATGATTGAAAAACTTAAATCACTCGGAGTAGAAGTTCCCACATCTCAGTCAACTTAAATCACCATTAATACCCCCTTATTTTTAAACTCTTATATTGATATGGGTTGTAGTGTATGGTGTTTGTTCCATTCGTACCTACACCTTATCCTGTTGTTCGAGCAATGCTTAAAGCTGCGAATGCTGGCCCTGAAGACGTTGTCTATGATCTCGGTTGCGGTGATGGAAGAATACTCGTAGTAGCTGTTAAAGAATTCAACGTGAAGAAAGCGGTGGGAATAGAGATAGATCGTGAAAAGTACAAGCTAGCTCTACTTAGAATAAAGGATGAAGGAATAGAGGGTAAAGCGGATGTCATTCATGGGGATTTTTTCGAAGTAGATATAAGTGATGCAACAGTTGTAACAATGTTTCTCCTAACATCTGTTAATGAGATGCTGAGACCTAAGCTTGAGAAAGAACTTAGAGACGGTGCTAGAGTCGTTAGTCACGAGTTTAGGATACCTGGTTGGCGACCAGAGAAGATCATTGATGTAAGAGACGATAATGGATTACTTCACACTGTTATCTTGTACGTTAAGGGTAGACACTTGTGAGATCCTTCTAGCAAATATAATGTACCCTGTATGCCCAATCATACGTGTTAAGGGTCTTACTGCGCCTGGTTCAACTTGGTACTCTCTCAGCAGTAACTCATATACACGTACATCTCTGAATAAACCAGTGTTCTGCAAAGCTATTACTGTTCTCTCGACCTGGTTAATTGTTGGAGTATAGATCAGTAATGTTGAAGACGGTTTCAAAACCTTACTTACGTTCACCAAAGCGTTCCAAGGATCAGGTATATCTAGGAAGAATGAATCTAAGGGCTCCACGTTCAAATCCATCCTAACATCTTGCTCTTTTAAGATAACTCGATGCAGTAAACCAGCTTTTTCAAGGTTTTCTCTGGCGCATTCTAGTGCTTTCTTCGATACATCGAAACCATATAATATGCCGTTGTCACCTATAATGGATGCGATTGCAACCGTTAATGCACCTGACCCAACACCAGCTTCTCCAACTCTACTACCCGGATTTATCCCTGAGAGATAAATCATGAGAGCTGCATCTTTAGGGTAAATAATTTGCGTAACTCTTCGAATACTCGTAACATAGTCTTGTCTCAATGGTTTAAGCAGTAAAGCTGTGTAACCTCTGCTTGTTTTTACAAATGAACCGTAGCGTTGCCCTATGAGTTGATCATGTAGAATATATCCTTTGTCTGTGCCAAGTATTTTGCCTCTCTGAACTTTCACCACAAATTTTCTTTTCTCATCTATGTATATTAATACTCCATCTCCTTCACGCACTACCTCCAAAGTTAAGAAACCTCCTAAGCCCCGGTATCACTCATCACTAATCAGATATACCAGCTGTCAGCACCAATATTTCTAATTTAATTCTAAACTTTATAATTTATTTCTCTCCATGATGCCCCGCTCTGAAGATTTCTGGAGTAAAGTAACTTTATTGAAATACGCGTCTTCAATTTTTCCCACAAGTCAATACTGTGTTTTCTAGATGGAGATAACTAGGGCTTAGCGAGTTTCTCAGCGAAGAACAGATCTCGGGAATACCTTATTAAGCAGGTATCATGTACTCTTTAATAGTAAACTACGTGGTTTCAAGTAATGACGGTAATAGTGATCCCAATAAAACCGGTTTTTGCATATAAAATTTTTACTCGTAAAAAGAAATTTGAATTGAGAAAACTTCCTCATAAGACTTCTCCCGTGAAAACTGGAGATAGAGTGGTCTTGTATGTATCGGGCAGCATTAAGGCTTTCATGGGAGAATACGTTGTAGGAGAAGTATTGATGGGTACGCCTGAGTACATTATAAGGATTTTATCCATGAGACCTGATAGTGGCGTAGGTGAACAAGATTTCGCTTACATTAGAGGAGCTAAGTATGCTTTCGCTATGGAGATATTAAATCCATTAATTTACAAAACCCCCATCGATATGAAGGAGGTTTTAAGAATTATTCCAGATTATTATCCGCCGCAAGGAATACAAAAACTAGATGACTATGACCCAGTGGTTATCCTTTTATTTAATAAAGCGAGAAAAGAGACGTTGAGAGCTTAAAGGCGTGTTACTTCAACTTCTTTCATCCAAAGCTCTTTCCTTAAAAGTTCTCTAATAGCTACTCTGATGACTTCGCTTCTATTTCTGTATTTACCTATTTTCACAAGTTCATCTATTCCCTCAATATATAGCTCTGGCATTTTAACGGTTACCAATTTAAGCCTCGGTCTATCGAACACTATATCACCACTATAAAATGACCACGGTAATTATCTTAAAAAGAATTGGACATTATTCGTTAATCTGATCTCCTCCTTTAAGGTTAAGCTCGAGTTAAAGGATTTATCCGTGAAAACCTTACCCTAATTAAAGCAGAGTTATCATTTAAAACCCTGTTCAAAATAATAAATAAATGAGCCGGGGTCGCCTAGCCTGGTAGGGCGCCGGCCTGCTAAGCCGGTGGGGGAAACCCCGCGCGGGTTCAAATCCCGCCCCCGGCGCTCCTCCTTTAAATACCCAGATAAATTTTACTGGGCTACCCCAGGTCCACGCCTCCGCGGTGGGGGCGTGAACTACTAGGTGAAATCATGCTTGCTAATCACTGGTACGATAGGGTCAATACTAGTGCTCTCGGGGATGATGCGGAGAGGCTTATCCTTAAGAGGGTTAAGCGTAAACTCGGGCTCACCAAGGCCCTTGAAGCCCTAGCCATCTCCAAGGGTGCGATGTATAACTACCTAAATGGCGTTAGGAGGGCTCCCGATGAAGTGGTCTACAGGGCTCTTCAACACCTAGAGGAGAGAGAGTTTAACGAAATAGTCAAGGGGATTGATAGACTTCGGGCCGTTGGGATCATCAGTGAGGATGGGTCTATCGACTACTCTCTAATACCACAGGCCATAGCGCTTGCTACTTGAGACGAGTACTTGAAGCAAGCACTACTAAGGTTCACAGTAGAGAACTTCGGGGAGGATCTCAGGAAGATGCTTTGCTCGAGCCTAGCACACGTGGTGTTCAAGTGGGAGCCGGGCTTCGAGGAGTTACTCAGGGAGAGGAAGATGTGCCGGAGAGTGGCGAGTCCCGGTACAATGTCCTACTACCGCAACCTGTTTGAGCAGTACCTCGAGGGTAAGTCTCTAAGCGAGGAGATAGTAAACTACGTTATCAACCACGAGAACAAGTGGCTTGGAAACGTTTTCAGACACTACGTTCAATACCTATACTACTTGAGGAGAATACCCCGGAGACATATGGTTGGTTAATGGAGGTGGTCCCAAGCAGGAGCTACAAGCTGGACGTGAGGCCGTACCCGATAAACCCCGAGGACGTGAAGAGGACTCTAGCCTATCTAAGAGAGTGGCACGAGCTATACTACTTAGTCTAGAGGCTGATGCTAGAGGATCAGTATGCGGCACGCTCGCCCATGAAGAACATCTTCTCTATTTTTGCTACTGAAAACTCCTCGCTGGTATAAGACCCTGTTATCTCGCCTCCGACTAATACGTAGGCTTTATCAGCTACTTCAAGCGTTTTCTTAACGTTCTGCTCAGCTATTAGTATCGTGATCTCGGTTGATTCACTGATTTCCTTAATTCTCTTAATTACCTCTGAGGCGAGTCTAGGTGCAAGCCCTGCTGTTGGTTCATCTAGTAAGAGTAATGATGGTTTAGCTAAGAGAGCTCTGGCTATCGCTAACATTTGCCTCTCGCCGCCACTCAGAGTCTTTGCCTTCTGTCTACGCCTTTTTGCTAGCTCAGGGAATAGAGTTAAGACCTCCCCTACATCTGAGGCTACATTTGGATCGCCTCTTCTAAGATACGCTCCCAGGGCTAGATTCTCATCGACGGTTAAATTAGGGAAAATATTGTCAATCTGAGGAACAATTCCTATTCCCAGTTTAGCTATTTCATACGGCTTTATCTCATTGAGAACAATACCGTTAAATCTTATAGTACCATTGAAAATAGTCGTAAGATTCAACACTGTATTTAATAAAGTCGACTTACCTGCACCATTGGGACCAAGTACTGCGACGATCTCGCCCTTTAACACATCCATATTTATTCCTCGTATAACGGGTATTTTTCCATAACCAGCCGTTAGGTCGCGGATCTCTAGCAAGTCTACTCACCTACATATGCTTTAACAACATCTGGATTCTGTATTACTTCATCTGGTTTACCTGAGGCAAGGAGCCTCCCATTATGTAACATGTATACGTAATCCACGGTCTCCATGAGGAGATCTATTCTATGCTCTATTATGATGAATGTCACGTTATAGGAGTTCCTGATTTCTTTAATGAAATTCAGTAGTGTCCGGGCTGTTGCAAAATCTAGACCTGCCAGAGGCTCGTCGAGGAGATATAGGCGTGCATTAGCCATTAATCCTCTAAGTGTTTCAACAAGCTTAATATCCGCAACTGAAAGCTGAGCAGGGTATTTAAAGGCTATCTCAAGCTTGTTAAACATTGTCAGTATACTAAGTGCTTTTTTAACTAGGTTCTTCTCCTCCTCAAGCCAAGTTCTCCGCCTAACAGCATTAAGAATGCTCTCACCTCTCTGACCAACAGGGGTTACAAGTAAGTTCTCTATGACCGTTAAGCTATTGAAAAGCCTTGGTAATTGAAAAGTCCTCACGATTCCGAGTCTATATATTTCATGAGGGTTTAAACCGTCGATTCTAATAAACTCATTACTAGCTCGATAAAGCACTTCACCCTCGGAAGGCACATGAAACCCTGTGATAATGTTAAATAGTGTGGTCTTGCCTGATCCATTGGGTCCTATTAAGCCGATTATTCCACCTTCCGGGATAGTTATTGAGACCTTTTCGAGTACTTTAACACCCTCGAAGTACTTCGACACATTCCTCGTGGCTAGAATATGTCTTACTTCTTTACTCAACTTGCTTCCCTCATCAACTCCTCTACAGCACTCTTGGTAAACTTAGGGGGTTTCATTGAAATCAACCCTCTGGGATACTTTATGAGCATTATTATCATGATCAACCCTATGAATATCGGTCTGAGATAATCAGGTGTAAAGGGCAAGTACTCATTGAGTGAAGCAATGAGAGGCAGTATACGCTCGATGAGAGTTAGAATCAATGCTCCAATGATAGCGCCAATAGGGCTTTCGGAGCCACCGATAATGATCATCGCCCAGACATTAAAAGTCACTAACGTAACGAACATCTGCGGGTTTACGGATGACACGTAGCACGCATAAAGCGTTCCAGCAACTCCTGAAAAACCAGAAGTTAGGAAGAATATCTTAGACTTTATTTTAGGCACATCTTTACCGAGGCATAGTGCAGCAATGTCATCATCTCGGATGCTTCGAAGAGTTCTCCCAAGAGGAGAGCCTAGGATCCTGTCTGTAACTATGTAGATTAATGCAAGGATAGTAACTGATAACAATAAGTAACATAAACCACTCAACATGGGGATACCGAGCCATATGAAGGGCTGGGGTATACCCAGCAAGCCGTTGGTGCCGCCTACAAATTCCATGTTTACGTATATACCTCTGAGTACTTCTCCTACGCATAGTAAAGTAAACCCTACAAAACCAGAACCAACCCTTATTATTGGGTACGTCAGCAAGTAGCCGAAAACCCCGGTTACAATAAACGAGACTAGAATAGATAGTGTAAAAACCCCTAATACGAGAGCGGGGTTTAAGGTGCTGATCTCAATAAGAGCAATTACCCCCTCAGCAGTATATGGAGGTGCTTTAACTATATCCACACCGGAGATCGCCAGTAACAAGTAAGTGTTTATGATGGCTCCCAGGTAGGCTCCAAGCCCAAAGAATGCTACTTTGCCGAAATTAGTGATCCCGCTAATACCGGACTCGAGGCTGAGCGTAACAGCTAGTATAGCGTAGATAGCGAAGTATGCGAGCCAGTTTATTAGGAACCCGGTAATATCTATCATTTCCTGCTCACCCTCTTGATAAACCTGTAGGGTAACCCTCCACCAGCTCCCATTGGAGGCCTTGCCACGAGGATCGCGAGAACTATGCCGAATACTATAGCGATCCTTACAGTGGGTTGTACACCGAAATAATAGTTAAGTACCGCTAGGAGCATGTTTTCAATTAATGCGAGAACTATTGATGCTACAGCTGTTATAGGAAGCGAGTATAGGCCTCCTATGAATGCTGCAGCAAAGTTGTCTACAACTATGTTAAGACCAAGATCTGGTGTAGTGGAGCCGGAGAAGTTAACCCATATCACACCGCTTAAAGCTGTAATCCCACCTACCAAGAACCATGTTAAATTTACAAGCCGGTTAATGGGTACACCGCAGATTGCCACTAAGGATGCATTATCCGCGATCCCTCTTAGCGATAAGCCGAGCACTGTTTTATTGAAGAGAATGTACAGAGCTACACCTACGGAGACCCCGATCAAAGTAGCTGTTATAGTATATTGAGGCATACTATTCAATCCGAGCACGTCTTGGAGAAACCTTACATCCTTGTACTCTATGGTAGAGTAAGAGAGGAAGTTTACATCATACCTTCTAGTAAGCAATTGGCAAACTATGTATAAAACGTATTGATATATGAACCATAAACCCATTGAAGCCACCATGTATACGTTTGAAGAAACCCTTTGATACGATAACGGCTTAAATACTAGAAGATGGCTAATGAGGCTCACTAAGCCCCCAACGACGAAGGCTAGAAAAACGGCTACAGCTAGAGGTATTTCTCTTCCAAGTACTTCATTAACTATTATGACTACGTATGCCCCATATGTTATGAAAATCGGGTGTGCGAAGTTAAAGACCTTCGTTGTCCTATATGAAAGCGTTAGAGGAAGACTTGAAAGAATGTATATCCATGAAAAAACATATGAGCATAAGATCGCGCGGTAAATCTCCATGCTATCACCAGCTTCTAGCTCTCTTCAAAGCGTTTTCTCAATAACTATGTTCGAGTCAGTAATATGCCCTATATCAACATACTGGTATGTTCCATTCACGAAGGCCATAGTCCACAACCTGAAGCTTGCTTGAAGCCTGTCTCCATTTTCATCAAATAGCCCCCATCCCCCGGGGCCATAGTAAGTCTTCGCGGCTTCTATTAGAGCTCTTCTTAGTACATCGGGGTCGCTTGAGCCACCTGCTCTCAAGACCGCTAATCCGGCTATCATTACCGCGTCATATACATTTTCACTGCACAGTGTTGGAGCTGCACCATACTTCTTTAACTTCTCCACGAACTCGTCATATAGAGGATTAGTTATTGGTACTGGTCGAATCCCAATCATTTTCACTGCTCGAGCGAAGTCCACCACCTTATGTGTGAGGACTTCGGAGGCTCCATAGAAGCCTTCAACCGTTAACCATCTAACTCCCCTTAGAGTGGGCTCATCCGTTGCGTGAGTTAGAACATTAGCTCCATCTGTAGCATATCCGCAGTAGAAGACAGCGTCGGGGTTTAGCTTGGCAACCCAGGACGCTAGGGAGGCTACGTCTGAGCCATAGTCTGCTTGTCCCGACTGATATACTAAGTCGTATAGCACTGTTCCCCCGGATTCCTCAAAGAACTTCTTGAAGCTCTGTGCGAAGACATTACAGAACTCGTCATTCAGGTGGAAAGAAACCACGGACTTCAAGCCTTCTTGTACCGCGAGAGCAGCTAGCGCTTTGCTCTCGCCAAGAGCACTTGGTTGCGTTCTAAATATGTAGTCACCTCGTATCGCGAGAGCAGGCGAGTTTGAGCATGGTGCAATAATTATTAACTTATTAGAGTCCGAGAACGCTTTTACAGCTTTAACCTGGCTACTGAGCGCGGGACCTATGACTATTCTAACTCCTGTTGCATAGAGGGTCTGTACATTCTTTAGTGCTCCATCTGCTGTACCTCCATCATCGAGTATGTGAGGCTTGAATACTATATTTAAACCCATGGATTTCGCTAGGTTATTTAGGTCATCAATGGCCATTCTAACTACAGGTTCCCATTGAACACAAACAGATGAAACTGCGCCAGATAATGCGAAGGTCACGCCTAGAGTATATGTTCGCTCAGAGACCCCGCCGGTTTGCAGTGTACCTAAACCTCCTACATAGTATCCAGTGCTGTATCCTATTATGAGACCTATTACTAGCGTGGCGAATATAAGAGCTAATAGCCTCTTACCAGCTATTGGAGGCATATTCCCACCCAATCATTCACAAGCAGGGAGTATACCGCGTGAAACAAAATCTTCTACCACGTCTAACAATCCTAGTTCCAAGAGCTTCTCCCGTGTCGGTATACCTGTTTGCTTATTCCATCCTCTAACCTCGTAATACTCCATTAACATCTCATCTAACTCGATTACATGACCCGCTGAGGGACCTTTCTTCAATGGTTCCTTAATGAATCTTTCAGGCAGAGTGTCGTGTACTCTCCTAACTCCTTCTCTAATATCGTAGGCTCTCTCGAGATTAACTACTCTCTCACCTATCATCCTTACTTCCACGGGGGTTACCTCGAAACCTGTAACTGCTTCTATTAACTTAGCTGTTTTCGAGTAGTCCAGTATATTCATGTTTTCAGCTAAGTTTTTACACACGCCTAGAGAATCCACTAGTGCACATATGTTTTCATAGTATGCAACTAGTTTACCTTTCCCTCTTACACCGAGCCTGAGAGTTGCTTCAGGTTCACCAAACATTTTTAAACCTAACTCCGGGTCATCGCTGAGCTCTATGAATGGCTCTGATCTAAGGTGATCCGCTCCCCGCGTTGAAACCGCGAAGCCTAATCCATAGCCTTTTAAACCCCTTGGATCAGCTTGAATCATCTCCAATTTCTTCACGTGGAACCCGTATTCGATTCCTTTGCCCAGTTTCTCGGCGGCTTCTACTACTCCATCCGCCAGGATTCCTCCAAACCCCCTCCTATACGCTATATCTACTATTAATTCTAGAACAGCATCCATATTGCCCCATTCGAGTTTTAAACCATGTGTTTCCTCCGTGGATAGTAATTCCTTGGAGTATAATTCCATTGCCCATGATATAACTTCACTTGTAGTTATGGCATCTAATCCTAGGTCATTCACTAATTCTATGGCTTTAAGGGCTCGGTCAAGATCACTATTACCAATTCTAACAGTCATCCCCGCTAAAGCCTCGTATTCAGGTCCCTCACTCATGAAGGCCTCATTCTTGTTTTTAACTACGAATACTCTGCTACAAGGCACTATGCAGGAGAAGCAAGCTCTGTTTTTAACATTGTACTTTAAAGCTAGTTTTTCACCACTTACATCAAATGCATATGGTACAATTGGCTCAGTGAAGTGATTGCCGGGTAAAATACCTATCTTATTGGCAGCTAACAGTATCCTCGATGTACCCATAATTCTTCTAGGCCAGTACTGTTCATGAGTATATACCTCTAACTCTACTTCTTCAACAAGCTTCTCGAATAAACTTGGTTTCGCGACTTCAACGTACCCTTCTCCTCTCACGGCGATTGCTTTGAGTTTTTTAGAAGCCATTACGGTTCCAAGTCCTGTTCTAGCGGCTGGCCTAGTTCTATTAAAGAATATCCCCGAAAACTTCACCATGTTCTCAGCTGCGGGACCTATGATCGCTATTTGAACTCTTGGGTCCCCTATTTCTTTTCTCAACGCATCGTAAGCTCTAGAAATAGGCATACCCCATAATTCATCAGCTTCTCTTACTTCAACGTTACCATCATCTATGTAAATGTACACAGGAGTCGAGCTAGCTCCCTCAATTATTACTTGGTCGAATCCAGCGTACTTCATTTCTGCTGCGAAGTGACCGCCTACATTTGAATCCCCCAGTATCCCTGTTTGAGGTGATTTAGCTGATACATTCAGCCTTGCTCCCAACGGGAACCCTGTCCCCGCAACCGGCCCAGTTGCGAACATCAGCTTGTTCTCCGGTGAAAGCGGGCTTACGCCTGGGGGAACCTCATAATATAATCTAGCAATGTTGAATCCGCGGCCACCTATATACATTCTAGCGAGCTTTTCATCTAATCTCTCTATTTTAATTTCTCTGTTCGTTAAGTTAACTCTAAGAATTCTCCCAGCGTACCCGTAGAGTCTACTCTGACTTAACAAGTATACCCCACCTCTCGAGAATGCTTTTATAGTCTTCTACGGCAACAGTGTATTGTTTACCTAAATGCTCTGATTTACCAAGATGAACTTCCATTAAGGGATATATTGATAGAGCATTAGTTGGACACTTTGAAACACACACTGGTTTTCCTCCACATAGATCACAAATTAGTGGAGTCAAGTCAACGGGGTTTCTGAACAATGCTCCATAGGAACAGGCTTCAATGCATGCACCGCACTTAGTACATTTTTCCTTGAGTAGTTTCACTAAGCCGTTTTTATCTCTATATAGTGCCCCCGTGGGGCATACTTGTATACAGGGAGCGTTACTGCAGTGTTTGCATACAATTGGGTAATCCATCCCTATTAAGTCATCTTTAATTACTCTTATTCTGGATAAGGATGGTGAGAACACTTTTTCGTGTGTATAGGAACACCAGAGTTCACAATACCTGCATCCAGTGCACTTAGAGGGGTCTACAACAATGTGACCTACCATTGGTACATCTGATTCACCCCACTAATAATTCATTGTGATAGAAGACCCATTATTTAAATTTTATTTAAGACGTCCAAGTAAATAATTCTTTTAACTCATGAATAAGGCGCTTTCAAAATTAACATTTTTGATTCAACTTCATAATCCTGAATCTTATTCAAGAAACCAGTTTTATTACAGAGTATTCTGTTAAAACTATCAATTTAAATTAGAAGATTATATTGAAGTGCCTGGGCGTTCCTCCTATAGATGGAGTGGTTTCAGAGTTAGTTCTCCGTGAAGAGTAGTTTAAACATCGAAGGACACATTCTTCATTCCATTGAAACCAACCGATAATGTTGTAATAAGAGACTGCATCGAGATCTATGATTACGAAGTAGAAGCGTGTGCTCTAATTCACTATGAAGGTTTAACAACAGATGAAGCAGCAATGAAAATGAAGTTATCTAAAGCTACTTTTTGGAGAATAATGGAACAAGCAAGGTTCAAAGCAGTGAAGGCGTTAATAGAGCGTAAACCATTCAAGCTCGTGTCAACTAAGCAATCCATGTTTCCAAGTTCAACCCAGTGACTTCCAACGAATAAATGAAAAGAATAAATTAAACATCATTACTGGCTCCTAAGACTAGTTATCCCTGATTACATGTATGTAAACTTATGGAGTTACTGCATTAACTCTTTTCTAAGCTTCTTCAACGTGTTAAACTCTCTCACAACTCCTATCCAGTACGGAGCTATAATTAAGAGTAGGAGAAGTATTAGCGGTTCCGGCGGCCTCGCTAGTAATACATATGTAGTTACTACTACTGAAGAGTATGTAGCGTAAACCAGTGATCTGGGGAACACATATCCTTTAACTATAATGTACGATGAAAGCTCTGGAGGAAGATCTCTTCCCACGATATACCCTGACGATGTTTTCTCAACTAAACCTATTTTCTCAAGCTTTTTCAAAACTCGCTCCGCTTTACCCGGGCTATTATAGCCCATGAGCCTCTGAAATCCCCTAATGGAAACTGGTTCACCGTGCTTTCTAAGCTTTAGGTATGCCTCTAACTCTTCTCTTCCAATAGGTATAGCTCTCACCTATTCATCTTCATCAAGATGATTGAGGAAAAAAGTTTAGATCTACCTTAATACCGTTTAGAAATAATCAAGTATATAATTATTGATGCTAAAACTCCAGCTAATATAGATACCGTAACTAGTATACCATCACTACGATAAGGCGTTGAAGTTGTATACTCCCTGGGTGCTGGTGAAGTAGTTGTTATCGAAGGCGTTGAAGTAACTGTTGGATATACCGATGAGCTTAGAGGCGATGTGATATGAGGCGTGTATATTGCAATAGTAGTATTGAGTAGGGGTTTCATATACTCCACGGTATTAGTTAAATCAGATGAGATACTAAATCCACATGTATTACCACGGAATAATGTTCCCTTAATTACTCCACTATTAATAAGCTCATTGTATGGAACCCAGTATCCAAAGAGACTAGAGTATATTAGTCTACTATTCCACCCCGCTTTCCCTGGTTCAGCTACCTGAACAATTCTATCTATATCTTCAAGACTTAACCCTACTACGACCCCGGTTTCATTTGTGAGAAATGATAAGATCCCCCTAAGCGCCATTTTATAGTCCCAGGGAGAAACCCTCATAGACTCCGTGATCTGAGTGTTGTAAGGTGTAGTAGTTACAAATGTATTACTTAGTGAAGATGTTGTAACCGCTAGAGTAGGGGGAGGAGTGCGGGTAACAGATACTGTTACAGTACTCGCTCCACCAATCTCAGTAGTAGTTTCATTAGTTATCACTATGGGGGATGGCGGCGAATAAACCGTCATAGTTGTAGTTAGAGGCGGGTGAACCTCAATGGTAGTAACTATAGTTTGTGTTGTAACGGGGTTCAATGGGCTTAGTACCGTAGTGTTTGGAGGTGTAATCAACTCTACTCTTATCCCGAGATAGTACTCCGCTTCACCCTGATCGTTGAATCCCGGGACATATGGTGCACCATTGCAGAACTTCGCTTCATATAGTTCGACGAGGAAATCTATTTTACTAGTTAACTCCCAGCTCCAAAGAGAGTAATAATACATAGTGTACTTGAATACATACGTTGAATTATCAACTTTCACGACTGAATCTCCAGCCGCTTGTTCGAGCATCGTCAAGTTGTATTTTACACCAGGCTTATTTAAAACCACTTCCACCGCGTAAAGGCTCCTAGGATCCATACATGCGCTAGCAGGTGTCAATACAGCTAATAGTACAGTAACTAATGTAATAAAAGCTACGCTCAGTGAACCACGCTTTAAAACACTATACTCCACGATTTTCACCTTCAATCATTAACTACGATGATTAGACCTTATAGTACTCACCCATGATGACACAGTCGTCACTTAAACCATGACAAAGTGAAAATAAGCTTCAAACCCTGAGGGAATCGTGGAACTCGAGGTCTCAGATTACGAAGTAACATGTACAGTGGCAACATGAAAATACTTACTCGTACTCATCCATGAGATCCCGGTAGCTATGATTTCACTTCCTGAATGCCTCCGCGGATGAGAGATGTAGTCTCGAATAGATTCGGTAAATCAGTGAACCAATCCAAGGGAACTCTCGCTCTTCAGAGGGAAAGGAGGTTGTTTGGTGATTAAACTTGGTGGCAATGAGTAATGGCTGAGTTTATGCTTTAACTAGTTCTCTGTATAGTGTTGCGAGGTCTATGTGTTCTATGCAGTTGTGTAGTCTCAGACCTCGCCGCCTTACCAGAAACCCTTACTCTTTGGGGCGAGAAGGAAGTTAGAAAAGAAGACTCATTTTTAGATAGAAAGAGGGTTTTTATGAGTGTTTTCACTGGTGAGATCGAAGCCAGTTCATCATTGTATCTAAGACTACTTGGTTATTTTTCTCGTTTAAGATCTCGTGTTTCATCTGGGGAAATATTTTTAGCTGTTTATCTTCTACTTTAAGAGCATTGTATAGTCTGTAAGAGGCCTCAACTGGAACTATTTGATCATTTTCTCCGTGCATAATTAGTGCTGGTACTTTGATATCATCAACGTATCTCCAGACTCTCGTCGACGCACCGTAGAGCTCCGAGATAAGTTTCATTGTGAGAGTTTTAATCACCAATGGATCTTCAATATACCTTCTACCTACATCAAGATCCGTTGAGAGCTCTGAGGGATTTATCGGTATTTTCGCTCCACTCTTAGGAGAAATAGCGTTAACTAGTGATATAAGGATCTTCATGAGAATGGGTAACGGTAAGTAAACAGCTGCTCCACTCGTAATCAATGTTTCAATGTTTTTACCGATTAAACCAGCGTAGTAAACTGATATTAAACCCCCCATGCTGTGCCCGAATAAGTGGACACTACTATACCCGGTTCTCTCAACTATGTTTTTAATGAAGAACTCTAAGTCGTAAACGAATTCTTCAAATTTTTTCACGTAGCCTTTCTCAGTTTTCTCAGCTGTTCTACCGTGACCCCTTAAGTCCATCATGCAGAAACCATAACCGTTTTTAGCTAAGTATTCTCCTAGGTGAGTATATCTGCCACTATGCTCTGCGAGCCCGTGAACTCCTACAACAACATCCTTACTTTCACTGGGAAACCAGCACCTGTAAAACACCTCTATCCCTGTATTTAAAGACAAGAATTCTTCCACTTTGTTCAAGCAACCACCCTGAATAACTTATAACAGTCTCTGAGGCATTTATTCCTGGTCAATTAGTTCCATTTAAATGTCTTCCGCGATAAAATATTTTTGAACATGAAAAATAATAACTAGTTCTGGTGCAATGCATGGATATATTTGTTTTAAACGTGAATGCTTCTGATCGCTATGAACTATTATATTCCCTCGCTAAGAAACTGTATGAACTAGGCTATGTTAAAGATACTTATCTCAAAGCATTAATAAATAGGGAAGAAAACTACCCTACGGGACTAGTAGTTAATGAGAGATTCCACGTCGCTATTCCACATGCGGACGTTGAACACGTTGAAAAAGAAGCATTGGTAGTTGTTAAAACACACCGTAGAATAACCTTTAGGAAAATGGATGAACCAAGCGTTGAAATACCTGTAGATGCTGTATTCCTCCTAGTCATCAAAGAACCCAAAGGATACGTTAAGTTCCTTGCAGCACTAACAAGTCTATTCACAAATGAGGAGTTCATTAAAATCATACTTAACGGTGCACCGAATGAAATAGAGGAGTACTTGAAGAAAAACCTATTGATATTCCGATGGTAGTGAATTTTTCAGTGCATTATGCGGGGAGCTACTAGTTTTTCTTCAATAAACTAAGAAACTCTGAGATAATTTCTGGAAACCTAGGGGAATCGAATAACCCGGTTCCCACTATTAATTCATCTGCACCCTTCTTTATCAATGTTTCTGCATTATCTATTTTTATTCCTCCATCGCACGCTATAATGAAATCGTGTCCTTGTTCCTCGCGTATTACACGTAATTGCTCAATCTTCCTCATCATGGAGGGGATCATTTTTTGACCACCATATCCTGGTTCCACCAGCATTACTAGGACAGCGTTTATTTCACTTAAAATAGGCTCTATGGCTTGAATAGGCGTCGATGGATTTATAGCTACACCTGCTTCAGCTCCTTTATTTTTTATGGTATTAATTAACCTTAAAGGATACAGCGTTGCCTCGTAGTGAAAAAAGACCCTATTGAACAATTTATCGGGAATCTGCGTAATGAGCTTCTCTGGGTCCATGATCATGAGGTGTGCTTCAAGGTCTAAATCCGTTACTTCTCTTAGTTGTCTCGCGAAGTCCAACCCGAAGGATAATTGAGGTACGAAAACACCATCCATTATGTCAACGTGAATAAGCTTTAACCCCTGTTCTTTAGCGATTTTGATTTTCTCGGGTATCTTGTAAAAAGGAATGCTTAAAATTGATCCAGATAAAATTGCTTCACGTTTCTTTTTTTCCACTATTTATTTACCTCCCTTCACTTTTTGGATTGCAAGATATTAATTATTTTCTTCTCTAGATCCGCTTCACCTATACCCGTAAGGAATGGCATAGCGTTTAAAACCGGGATACTCTTGTCTTCAACTGGTACAAACGTTGTTGCAAGTATAAGATTTACTTTTCCAAGCATTTTTATGAAGTAGTTGACTTCTTGTGCTTTAGCTTGATATACTTCTCCTCTGATATTGTGTTTTTCAAGGATTTTTCTAACTTTCTCAGCCACATATGTTGCTGTAGCAATAGCTGTTCCACACGCTACTAGGATACGTACAGGTTCTTGAGTACTCATGTTTCTCACCTGGTTGAACTCTAAATTAGTTATATTTACCAATGAGGGATTTTAATTTATACTTATGAAATTACTCTTTACAATCAAGTTCTCCTATGACTTCTCCAACGTTTACTTCCCCTTCACGAACAATTATTTTAGCTACTACTCCATCGCAGGGAGATGTATATGTAAACGTTGTTTTTTCACCAATCATTTCAACTAGATCTTCGTCTTTTTTCACGTTTTCTCCTTCAATTTTTTTCCATTCAACTACTACGACTTTTTCAGCGGATGGATCAAACCTAGGTGCTTTTATAACCACTTTACCCACAATTCTCACCCTGACTGGTTTTACTACATAGTTAACTCTAATATCGCTTTTGCTATTTTTTCAGATGTAATCATATACTCTTTCTCCAGCTTTGGAGAGAATGGTACGTGTACATCCGGCGGAGTAAGTACTTTGATGGGTTTTTCTAATTCCCCAAAGCAGTATCCATATATTAGTGATGCAACGTAGCTGGCTACACTTGAGTGAGGGTGTTCCTCTGATACTATAAGTACTTTACCTGTTTTCCTAGCTGCTTCCACAATTGCTCCCACATCAAGTGGTTTAAGTGATTGAAGATCGACTAGGTGAACTGATACATTCCGTGGTAGCTGTTTAAGTGCCTGAATGGACTCATATACTGTTCTACCAAAAGTAATCACCGTTACGTCATCTCCTTCACTAATGATGTTTGCTTTACCGAACTCTACTTCATAATCTCCTTCCGGTATTTCATCAATAAACCTGTAGTAGATCCAAGCAGGATCTATTATTATTGTTGGTTTATTCTGTCTTAGAGCATGCTTATATAATCCTTTACAATTATACGGTGTAGATGTAACTGCAATATTTAATCCCGGTACATTAGTGAACAGGCTTGGAAAGAACTGGGAGTGCTGGGGGCCGTGTTGTCTACCAAGACTATACTGTGTTCTAATTATTAACGGTAGTTCTCTTTGACCAGCTGTTAGGAACTTCGCTTGAGCCATGTGGTTTACGATTTGCTCCATAGCTATTGGTAGAAAATCCATGTACATTATTTCAACTATGGGCTTTAAACCCGTTAAAGCAGCACCTATTCCAAATCCTACGAGACCGATCTCGCTTATCGGGGAATCTATTACCCTCTCCGGGCCAAATCTCTCATATAACCCCTTGCTAAAACCATGTGGTCCTCCCTTGCGTACATCTTCCCCTATGTATATTATTCTGCTATCTCGCTCCATTTCCTCCATTACTCCTTGTCTGCATGCATCTATATGAGATGTTTTCACGATTTAACACCTTACACGTAAGCGTTTAGTTCCTCGAGTGTTAACGGTGAACCATCTTTAGCTTTCTCGAATGCATCATCAACCATTTTCTTAGCATTCTCGAATAACGCTTCAAACTCATCTCGCTTTAGTAATCCTTCACTAATTAATCTATCAGCATATGTTGTTATAGGATCCTTTAGTTTATATAAGTCTGCTTCTCCTAGTGGTTTGTATGGTGCTTTATCGTATACTCCGTGGCCTTTTAAGCGGTAAGTGTTTGCTATTATAGCGACTGGGCCATTACCGCTTCTTAACTCATTCTCGTAGACCTTTAGTGCCTTGTACACTGATAAGGGGTCATTACCATCTACTATTAACGTGGGTATATCGTATCCCAGAAATCTTTGTACCACGACATCCTCGTCTCCAAATAAATCAGCTGTCCTCGTGAATTCAGCATACATGTTGTTTTCGCACAATAATACTAGTGGAACCTTCAGAAACGAGGCCATTACAGCTCCTTCAGCAAATGCCCCTGTGTTAACTGCTCCATCTCCGAAGAATACTATAGTAACGTTTCCGCTCCTACCGTATTTTTGAGAATAAGCAGCGCCTACAGCTATGGGGACTTGGCTTCCAACTATCGCTGAAGCATATAAACCGCCTTTTGAAACATCTATTGGTAAATGCATTGAGCCACCGAGTCCTTTCAAGTTCCCTTCTCTAAAACCAAGTAGCTCAGCGAATAGTTTATCGAGCTCGATACCGAGCATTATTGCGTGACCGTGCCCTCTGTGATGACTTATCACTAGATCGCCTTTACGCATAAAGTGCTTTACTCCAGCTGCAATGGCCTCCGATCCAAAGTATAAGTGTGCAGGACCCATTAACACTCCTTCCTTCAAGTATAGTTCTTCGACTTTTTCCTCGAAAACCCTTATTAAAACCATTGTCTTAAGGATATCCAGCAACTTGTTTTCATCGAGTTCTAACCTACCATATTCACCCTTGACAGGGGAATTTACATGTGATAAACTTATTCTCATCTTAAATGAGCCTCATGTATTGTTGTTAAATATAGTCCTCTATTTTAAATTTTCTTATTTCCTCCTCGAGTTTATTTAGGAAAACCGCAGCATCAACGCCGTCCGCCACTCTGTGATCAAATGTTAACGAGAAAGTTGCTACTCTTGATGTTTTCGTTGTTTTCAAATCCCTATTCAACGTCAAAGATAGTTCCTCTCTAATTTTTCCCACTCCAAGAATAGCTGTTTGTGGTGGATTAATTATCTGCGTAAAGTAGTCTATATCATACATCCCAAGATTAGATAAAGTGAAAGTTGCTCCAACTAGGTCTTTTTGTTTTAATTTAAAGCTCCTAGCTCTTGATATAATGTCAACGTACTCCTTGTGAAGAGCTAACAAATCTTTTTCATTAACTCTTCTAATAACAGGTGTTACAAGGCCTTTCATTGTTTGCACGGCGATCGCTATATTTACATCCTCATACACTATGAGTTGATCCTCGCCTTGTAGCTCTGAATTAAATAAATTACCCTCTAAGATCCTTCCAAGAGGCTTAAGTAACATAAAAGTAAATGATACTTTCTCACCGAGAATAGATCCAAGCTTCTCCTTACTCTCCAGTAATGGTTCTACATTAATTGTTTTAAATAAAGTAACGTGAACACCTGTTTTATATGAAGTGCTCAGTCTTTTCGCGATCGTTCTTCTAACAGGATCAAGTCTCATCACGCTTTTTCTCTTTGGATAATATTTTTCCCTAATATACTCCACGACATCGCTCTCCGTGATTTTACTGGTACCTGTTCTTTTAATTAATTCATTTAAGTCCACTTCATATTGTTCAAGTAAGTATTTGATTTCATCAGGGTACTCCACATTAGACACCATGTATTAATATGAATACATATATAGTGTCCATATGTTGAGAAATCATATAGATAGATTTTTATACTAGTCTCCTTAAAATATTTTATAAGAACGGTGAATTACATGGATGGCATTATAGAAGCAATATATAATGCGTTCCAAGCCTTCATGGGTTTAGGAGCATCAGTCGCTATTCCCATAGTAATTTTCTTCATAGCAGTAGCTTTGAGAGTCCCCGCAGGTAAAGCCGCTAGATCAGCTTTAACCATAGGTATAGGTTTCGTGGGAATAAACTTAGTCATAGGGTTCTTCATAAATACTGTTGCCCCAATTACAAAAGCCTTAGTCGAAGTAAGTGGAATACAATTAGAAGCAATAGATGTAGGGTGGCCTAGTGCTGCAGCCATCGCTTTCGGATCCATAGTTGGAATAAGCATGATACCAATAGTGCTAGTTGTTAACCTGATTTTACTAGCTCTCAAAGTAACTCGCACTGTTGACATCGATGTCTGGAACTACTGGCACATGGCATTCGTTGCTAGCCTTGTCTACATATATACAGGTGATTACTTACTCGGCGTGTTAGCAGGTATAACTATGACTGTTGCACTGCTAGTCATAGCTGATGAAACAGGCCCAATGATACAGGAAATGCTTGGGAGCCCCGCGATATCGCTGCCACACGGTTTCTCCGCTCCCTACGCTATACTAGCATATCCATTCGCGAAGTTATTCGATAAAATACCATTCTTAGCTAAGGTGAAAGCTGACCCTGAGACCATTAGAGCTAAACTAGGATTACTCGGTGAAACACCTGTACTAGGAGCAATATTGGGCTTCCTACTATCCGTTATTGCCAGACAAGACTACAAAGTAGTAGCTGCTACTACAATTGGATTAGCTGCTGTAATGCTTCTACTGCCTAGGATGGTTAAAATACTTATGGAGGGCCTTGTCCCAATAGCTGACTCTGTGAGAGACTACTTCGTTAAGAGATATGCAGGTAAGAGAGAAATATACATAGGGTTAGATTCAGCTATTGCAACAGGGCACCCAGCAGTTATAGCTACCGCGTTGATCCTAATTCCAATATTCATAGTTGAAATGCTTGTACCGTGGAATAGAATACTATTACTAGCCGATCTCCCTGTAATAGTCTTCATGATGTGTATGGCTGTACCAGTGTTCAAGTATGATATAGTTAAAAGCGTTATATTCGGCGCCATCATAAACCTACTTGGCTTATGGATGGGTACGAACATAATGCACATTTACACTGAGACCGCGAAATACGTTGGATTCCCAATACCATCCGGCTACGTTTACGTATCCAGTATTTGTGATGGAATGAACCCGTTCACCTGGCTATTGGTGAGAGTCAACGATCTAGGATACATAGGCGGTATAGCGGTAATGTTGACAATTATAGTAGTATGCAGCGTAATAGGCTACATGAGAGAGAAGAAGCGTGGAGCAACATTAGCTCCTGCAACTACGGCTTAACGGAACCATTTTTACCTTCGTTTAAGTTTAATTCAACTTTTTAAATCCCTCTTACCTAAACCTAGTGATTAAGTATGGGTGAGGTTTCATGGTTGAGAAACCGGTTGTCCTAGGAGGATTAAATGGAGAACACTTAGCAATAGAATTAGCTGATCTAGGGGGCTTTGAACTCGGATACGTTGAAGTAAAGAAATTCCCCGATGGAGAAACATATGTCAGGGTCTTAACTGATGTAACAGATAGAAAAGTGGTTTACATTAATAGTTTACAAAGAAACGTTAATGATTCATTAGTTGAAACAATTCTAACGCTTGATGCTCTCAGGGATCTAGGGGCCAGGGAGATCATCGCTGTAGTACCGTACATGAGTTATGCAAGGCAAGACGCGAGGTTTAACCCTGGTGAAGCCGTGAGTATACAGACAATTGCTAAAGTATTCAGCTTGCTGAGAATAGATTACTTGATTACAGTAGACATGCATTTACACAGAATAAGCGATCCGAATAAATTATTCAACACTAGGTTTTATAATATAACAGGCGTAAGAGAGCTCGCTAAATACTTCAAAACAAAGCATGAAATAAGAAGAAACGAAACAATTATAATAGGTCCAGATGAAGAAGCTGAGCAATGGGCTAAAATAATGAGCAGTGAGCTCGGAGGACTAGAGTACTCAATACTCGAGAAAAAGAGAATTTCAGCGGAAAAAGTCTTAATCGATACACGTGGTGTTAACGTGAAGGATAAAAAAGTAATCATAGTGGATGATATAATAAGCACTGGTGGCACAATAGTGGAAGCTGTGAAAGGCTTAAGGGAGCTAGGAGCTGAAGACATCATGGTTGGAACAGTGCACCCATTACTGGTTGGAGACGCGTATAATAAACTACTGCGTTTAAAGCTAAAAGACCTAGTGGGAACCAACACTATTCTGAGTCCTATAAGCAAAGTAAGTGTTGCACCCGCTGTTCTTGAAGCATTAGCATCCATTAAAGCAATTTAGAAAACCGAGTGATGTAGATTTAAATCTACTAAGATAACTTGTAAACTTTGAGAGAATGCCTGAGCGCGTTTTTAATATAACTCATCTATATGTTGAACTTTAACCCAGGCGTTCTATGAGTTTATTACAGTAATGTTTTAAAATTATATCTCAGATTTTTACTCGAGGAGAGGAATTTCAGGAGGAGAATTCTTTTGAAAACGTACCATGGATTACCTGCATCACCAGGCATAACAATAGCGAGAGCTAGGAAGTACGCCCGCGTGAATCTATTAAACCTAGTGCCCGAGGGCTGTGCTTCAATAGATGTATCCGTTGAAGCATCTAGAATAAATCATGCTTTAATGGAGGCTAAGAGACGGTTAGAAAACATGAGAAGCATCTACGCTGAGAAAGAGCTAGTGGATGCTCTAGGGTACATTGTTGAGAGCATTGCTCAAGAAGCATTAGAATTAGTGAATAGTGAGAGAATATGCAGTAGTCTCGCAGTTAAAAGAATCTACGAGAAATACGCTGAGATGCTTAGATCTACTGGTAGTCAGTTATTCGCTTTTAGAGAAGTAGATTTAAGGGTTGCAGCTGAATTACTGCTGGGAAGTATTCTAGGTGAAAGCGGCCGCCAGTTACCAATGGAACTAGCCGATAAAGTGATTATTAGCGAAGAGCTCGGGATAACGGAGTTCTTCGAGTTACTTAAACTAAACATAAAGGGATTAGTGACGAGGAGCGGTGGAGTAACATCACATGTCGCTATTGTTGCCAGGTGTAATGGTATTCCATACGTTATCGTTCCACAGTTGAATATCAGTGATTTCGCGGACGACTCAAGAGTTATCATTGATGCTCTAAATGGACTAGTAATCCTTGAACCAGATGATTCAACGTTGAAAACATATGAAGTCAAAGCTGAAAACTACTGGAAAGCACTTGAACAAATAGCTAAATATGCTTACGAAAAAGCTGTAACTACAGATGAGTACAGTGTAAAAGTGCTATGTAATGTGGGTAACTTAGAGGAGGCTAGACTAGCCTCCACTCTAGGATGCGACGGCGTTGGGCTTTTCAGAATAGAGTTCCTCTACATGCGGGATAAACCACCCACTGTATCGGAACTCCGCGATGTATTCGAGAAAACTGCTTCCTTCTTCGAAAACAAACCCGTGGTTATACGTGCACCAGATATTGGGGGAGATAAACCGGTTCCCTACATATCAATGAAGGAGAATAACCCGTTTATGGGTTTACGTGGAATTCGCCTCCTATTAGAGTATAAGGAGGATTTATTTATACCATTCATTGAAGCCTTCCTCGAAGCTTTCAAAAGTCACAATAACTTGAAGTTGCTTTTACCCATGGTTAGTAGAGTATCCGAGGTACTTGAAACAGTTAAGTTAATTGAGGAAACAGCTAAGAGAATGAATATTGATGCCTCAAACCTCGAGCTAGGAGTAATGGTTGAAGTTCCTTCAACAGCTATACTCATCGACAAATTCGCTGAGACAGGTAAAATACGCTTCGTAAGCTACGGAACAAATGATTTAACGCAATACGTACTAGCCGTTGATAGAACAAACCCTAAAGTAGGAGTAATATATGATGATTTAGACCCATCCGTTCTAAGACTACTAAGTTTCTCGATGAGTAAAGCCGCTGAAAACAATCTCGAAGTAGAGGTCTGCGGAGAACTTGCAAGCAGGCAACTAGCAATACCAATACTATTATCACTGGGAGTGAAAGGGCTCAGCGTTAATTACAGTGTAGTAGGAGTAGTGAAATATACTGTGCGAGGTACAAGTTTAGAAGAAGTTAAAAAACAAGTACTTCCACAAGTACTAAACTCTAGTAATAGCCAAGAAGTAAGAGAAGCTCTGAAACAGTATTTATCGTTAAAGGGGTTAGCTCTACTCGGATAGCTTCTTACACTGCTTTCTCTCTTTTTAATTGTAAGCGCTAATGTTGCTGATTAAACCCTTCTCCACTAGGATTTTTTCTATTTCCCTGATCACCTCGTCCGTGGGCTTGGAGGCATCTACTTTTACCAGTAGGTTCTTTGTTCTATAGTAATTTATTATTGGCTGAAAAGTTTCCAAGTATAGTTTATATCTTTGCTTAAGTATCTCAGGGTTATCATCGCTTCTTTTCTCTAATCGAGAACCACAATTATCGCATATGTTATCGTATCTTGGGGGTTTCCATTGGGTATTATATATTGCACCACACTTTGGGCACATTAGTCTCCCAAGCGCTCTTTCAATTATTACCTCCAGTGGTGCATCGAGAAGAATTGCAGCGTCTATTTTAGTGAAAGCATCTAATGCTATTGCTTGATTAAGAGTCCTTGGAAAACCATCCAGTATGAATCCCTTTGAGCAATTTGGTTCAAACAGTTTCTTGAATACGAATGGTAACACTAGTTCATCGGGTACAAGTAAACCATTATCAACATATTGTTTAATTAGTTTCCCAAACTTCGTGCTTTTAGCTACTTCTTCGCGAAAGAGACTACCAGTTGAAATATGCGGTATTCCATACTTCGCCGAAAGAGCTTTCGCACATGTTCCCTTACCAACACTCGGAGGACCTATTAGTACTAGTTTCACTATTACTCACCACTATATT
>Ga0209225_1001341_pt1 | contig 24750 bp, 19 predicted proteins | sample WasSprMetagenome_FD_184732 | JGI IMG/M metagenome (GOLD analysis project Ga0209225, IMG submission 184732) | Sulfidic aquatic microbial communities from Washburn Spring, Yellowstone National Park, USA - WS (SPAdes) (version 3) | ecosystem: Environmental > Aquatic > Thermal springs > Hot (42-90C)... | reverse complement strand
TGATTTTCTGCCTTTTTTACTACATCCTTTACTAAAATTTTATTATTTTCTACATCATAAAGGGCAAAAAGTTCAAATTTTTCTGGATCAGTTTCAATTTTAGAGGGTGTGCTTATAGGAATAGCTACCCTCATAAATCTTTCTTCTAAAATGTCTTTTTTCATCTCCTCTGTAGCAACAATTATATTTCTAACTAATTCTTCAAAAGCTTTAGCGGTTACACTTTCTGAATAGGTAGCTATTAATGGTTTACCTGCATCTCCAGTATCTACTATACGTGGATCTATAGGAATCCTGCCTAAAAATCTAATTCCTAATTCATCTGCTAATTTTTGTCCCCCACCCTTTTTAAAAATGTCTACTGGTTTTCCACAATGAGGACAAATAAAGCCACTCATATTTTCAACTACACCCAGAATTCTTAACTTTATTTTTTGACAAAATCTTATTGCTTTTTTAACATCTATTAAAGATACTTCTTGGGGAGTTGTTACTATAAGAGCATAGGCATCAGGTATAGTTTTAGCAACTGTTAAAGGTTCATCACCTGTTCCAGGAGGTGAATCAATTACTAAATAATCCAGTTCTCCCCAATCTATATCTCCTATAAACTGTCTTATAGCAGAGTGCTTAATAGGTCCTCTCCAGATAATAGCTGTATCCTCAGAGGGTAATAAAGGCTCAATAGAAAGAAATTTTAAATTAGGAGAATATTTAATAGCACCCAATCTTCCATCAGGTTTTCTTGAAAGTTTTAAATCTCTTGCACCAAGCATTTTGGGAACATTAGGACCATGTAAATCTACATCCAGAAGTCCTACCATAAAATCTTGTAAAGATAATCCTACAGCTATATTTACTGCTACAGTGCTTTTCCCTACTCCACCCTTTCCAGACATGACAAGTATTTTATGTCTTATTTTGGAAAGTTGTTCTCTTAATTTTTTATCTTGCTGTTCCATAATAAAACTCTTTTCTTTTTTAATCATCCATTCCACCCCCAACAAAAAGATTGATCAATCAAATTCAGCTTGAGTATTTTAATACTAAGTTATCTTTTGTCAAATTTTTAAATTTAAGAAAAATTAAGAATCTCTTGAAATTATTTTAAATTCAATTATTATTTAAATAACTCTAAAATTAAATAATTTAGTAAAGAGGTGAAGCTTTAAATGAATTTAGAAAATGTAAAAGAGGAAGTTATTACTAAAGAACTTGTTTTTGAAGAATACCCTATATTGCGTTCTCTTTATGGAGAAAGAGGGGCTCATTTTAAAATTTTGGAAAACTTTTTTAGAGTTCAGCTAAGTCTTAAAGGAAACCATGTTTTTATTACAGGAGAACCTATAGATTCTGAACTTGCAGAAAAAACTATAGAGGAATTATATTTTCTTATTAAATCAGGTTATAACCTTTATCCTTCAGATGTAGAATACGCATCAAGAATTATTTTAGAAAATCCCCAGGCCAAATTGAAAGATATTTTTTTAGATACCATATTTGTAACTTCCGGAAGGAAGATAATAACTCCTAAGGGTGTAACTCAAAAAAAATATATAGAAGCTATAAGAAAATCTGAAATAGTTTTTGGAATAGGACCTGCTGGAACAGGAAAGACTTATCTTGCTGTAGCTATGGCTATTTCTGCTCTTATGAAAGGTGAGATAAATAGAATAATTTTAGTAAGACCTGCTGTTGAGGCTGGAGAAAAACTTGGATTTTTACCAGGAGATATTGCAGAAAAAGTAAATCCCTATTTAAGACCTCTTTATGATGCACTCTATGATATGCTTGCTTTTGATAAAGTAGTTAGACTTTTTCAAAAGGGAGCTATAGAAATAGCCCCCCTTGCTTTTATGAGAGGAAGAACTTTAAATGAAGCTTTTATTATTCTTGATGAGGCTCAGAATACTACTTCAGAACAAATGAAAATGTTTCTTACCCGTTTAGGACAAAATTCAAAAGCTGTAATTACAGGGGATATAACCCAGATAGATCTTCCAGATCCTAAAAAATCAGGACTTCTTGAAGCTATAGAGATATTAGAAGGCATACCAGGAATTAGCTTTGTTTACTTTACTAAAAATGACGTGGTCAGGCATCCCATAGTACAAAAAATTATAGAAGCTTACGAAAGCAAAGGAAAATCTTTTAGTACTTAAAAAATAATGAAAATTCTTCTAAGCTCACTTATCCAGTTGATAGATTTATTCTTAACTATTTATATATGGATAATAATAGCACGCGCTATAATTTCTTGGGTAAATCCCTCCCCTTATCATCCCTTAGTTAGGTTTCTTTATAAGGTTACAGAACCTGTTTTAGCCCCTCTACGCAAAATAATTCCTCCCCTTGGAGGAATAGATATAAGCCCTGTTATTGTCATTTTTATTATATTTGTTATTCAAAATCTTTTACACCGCCTTTTAATAAATTTATAATGTTTTAAATGCTTTTAGAAATAAAAGTAAAACCAGGATCTTCAAAAGATAAAATAATTCAGTTTAAAGAACCCAATTTTTTAGAAATTTCCTTAAAGGCACAATCTGAAAAGAATAAAGCTAATGAAAGTTTATGCGAATTTTTAGGTAATATTTTTAAAATCCCTAAAAAGGAGATTAAAATTTTAAAAGGAAAAACTTCCAGAAATAAAATTGTAAAAATTGGGGGAATTACAGAAGAAAAAGCTATAAAGGCAATTAAAGATATAGTAGAAAAAATTTAAAGTGGTGAATGAAAAAAAGAGATTTTTTAATTACGAAGAGTATTTTAGTAAATATGAAAATTTAATTCCTCATTATGAGAATTTTCTTTTCTCTTTAAAATTCCCCATTCCCCAATATTTTAGAATAAATACTCTAAAAGTTTCAACTAAGGAAGATCAAGATTATTTATTAGAGGAGCTTAAGAAAAAGGGGGTTATTTTTGAAAAAATTGAAGAGATCCCTTATTTTTATAGGGTGCTTAATAATGAAGAGATATCCTTAGGAAATTTGGAAGAATATAGCTTAGGACTTATCCATTCTATGACCCTTTCAAGTAGTTTGCCTATAATTGCTCTTGATCCTAAACCGGGAGAGCTAATTTTAGATATGTGTGCAGCTCCTGGGGGTAAAACAGGTCTTATAGCTATGATAACAGAGGATAAGGCAATTATTGTTTCTAATGATAAAAGGATTGATAGATTAACAGCTCTTGTAGCAAATATTAAGAGACTGGGAATAACCTGCACTATTACTACAAGATACAGAGGGGAGCATTTTCCTTTTGGAATACCTTTTAATAAAATTTTAGTTGATGCCCCTTGTACAGGGGAAGGAAGATATAGAGTAGGATTGGAAGGAGAGATTTTATATCAAAAAGGAAGTGGTAAAGCTAATTTACCCTCTATTCAAAAAGGACTACTTATTAGAGCTTTTGATTTAGTTGAACCCGGAGGAATAATAGTTTATAGCACTTGTACCATTAATCCTAAAGAAAATGAAGAAGTAGTTGATTATTTACTTAGAAGAAGAAAGGCAGAGCTACTTGATTGGGAATCCCCTCTACCCTTTCATCCTGGTGTCACTGAATGGGAAGGAAGACCTTATCATCCTTCATTAAAATTATCTAAACGTTATTATACCCATGAAATTCAAGCAGTGGGATTTTTTGTAGCAAAAATAAAAAGGGTTAGTTAAAATATCTTTGTAATCTTAAAACTTATGTTATAATACCTTCTGGAACGGCAAGGGGGGAATATGTCTGCATTAGTTATTGTAGGAACACAATGGGGAGACGAGGGAAAAGGTAAAGTAATTGATGTTCTTACAGAAAGAGCAGATTTAGTAGTTCGTTTTCAAGGTGGAAATAATGCTGGACATACTATAGTTATAAATCAAAAAAAATATATTTTCCATTTAATTCCCTCAGGAATCTTATGGCCTCAGACTACTTGTATAATAGGAAATGGTGTGGTTGTAGATCCAGAAGTGTTAATTCATGAAATAGAAAAACTTGAAAAAGAGGGCTTTAAAATAGGTCCCGGTAAACTTCTTATAAGTGAAAAAGCTCAAACTATAATGCCCTATCATAAAGCTCTTGATTTAGCAAGAGAAAAGAAAGCCAAAAAAAATAAAATAGGAACAACTGGTAGAGGAATTGGTCCCTGTTATGAAGATAAGGTTGCAAGAAAGGGCTTTAGATTAATAGATTTAACTTATCCAGATTTTTTTAAAGAAAAATTAAAAACTATCCTTGAGGAAAAAAATTTCATTTTGAAATATTTTAATATTGAACCTATAAAATTTGAAGAGGTATATGAAAAATACATAAAATATGGAGAATATTTAAAACCCTACCTTACAGATGTTTCTAAGGTTCTTTGGGAAGCAAAAAGAGAGAACAAAAAAATTTTGTTTGAAGGAGCTCAGGGTACATTTTTAGATATAGATCATGGAACTTATCCCTATGTAACTTCTTCAAATACCTTAGCTGGAAATGCATGTTGTGGAGCTGGAATTGGTCCATTAGAAATAGACATGGTTTTAGGGGTAGTAAAAGCTTATACTACAAGAGTTGGAGAGGGACCTTTTCCAACAGAGTTAAAAGATGAATTAGGAGAACGTTTAAGAAATGGAGGAATTGAATTTGGTTCTACTACTGGAAGACCAAGAAGATGCGGATGGTTAGACCTTGTTTTGGTAAAAACAGCAATTAGGCTAAATAGTATCAAAGCCCTTGCCCTTACTAAACTTGATGTATTATCAGGATTTGAAAAATTAAAGATATGTATAGCCTATGAATATGAAGGGAAAATAATTGACTATTTACCTGCAAGTTTGATAGAAATGGCTAAACTAAAACCTATATATAAGGAGTTGCCAGGATGGAAAAAAGATATTAAGAATATTAAAAAGTTTGAAGACCTTCCCCATGAAACCAAAAATTATATAAAAACTATAGAAGAGTATTTAGGAATTCCTTTTTATTTAATTTCTAATGGTCCAGAAAGAGGAAATTGTTTTATTTTAAAAAATCCATTTGAAAATTAATCAAAAACTTTATGAAAGAAAGAGTTCTTATAGCAAATAGAGGAGAAATTGCATTAAGAATAATGGAGGCTTGCAAAGATTTAGGTATAGACTATGTAGTAGTTTATACTAAAGAGGATCAGGATTCTCTTCATGTGAAATTAGCAGAGAAAAAATATAGGATTTCAGACTACAAAGATATGAATGATCTTTTAGCAGTAGCTGATGAAGCCAAATGTACAGCAATCCATCCTGGATATGGCTTTCTTTCAGAAAACTATAGATTTGCAAGAAGAGTAGTAAAAAGAGAGCGTCCTTTAATTTTTATAGGTCCTTCTTGGGAAGCTATAAGGGATCTTGGAAACAAACTTTTTTTAAAAAAAGTAGCTAAAAATTTAGGTATACCTGTTATTCCTGGAACTACAGAACCTATTTATAATGAAATTGAAGCAGAACTAAAAGCTGAAGAACTTTATGAAAGTTTAAATTCTGAAGGAATTTACAATTTAGCCTTTTTAATTAAAGCTGCTGCTGGTGGTGGTGGAATGGGAATTGCAGAGGTAAAAGATTTGGAAGAACTTCGTCCTACTTTTAGAAAAATAAGAGCTTACGCTAAAAGATTTTTTGGAGACGAAGGAATTATTATAGAAGCAAAAATCCCATCTATACAGCATGTAGAAGTTCAAATCCTTGGGAACAAACACGGAGAATATGTTTATTTTGGAACGAGAAATTGCACTATTCAAAGCCTTTACAAACAAAAGAGAATAGAAATTGCTCCCGGTTTTAATGAGAATGCTTCCTATGCTTTTGATTATAAAGAAGTAGAAAAGAAAATAATCAAGTATTCTTTAGAATTAGCTAAATATTTTAATTATGATAATGTTGGAACATGGGAATGGTTGATTACTCCAGAAGGGAATTATTATCTTATGGAGGTTAACACAAGAACTCAGGTAGAAAATGAAATCTCTGCAAAAATTTCCTTTGTTAAAAATAAACCAATAAATTTAATAAAAGAACAAATAAGGGTTGCTTTCGGAGAAAAATTGGGATATTCTCAAGAGGATATTCATTTTAAGGGTGTAAGTATTGAATTAAGAATAGTTGCTGAGGATACAAAAAGGGGATTTTCCCCTCTTAGTGGAACTATTACTAAATTTTCTTGGACTCCTAAGCCTTGGCTCACTGTAAGAACCCATGTACCTCGAGATCAAAACTATACTATTCCTACTCAATTTGATCCCAATTTAGCTTTAGCTATAATCTACGGAGAAACTTTTGAAGAGGCAAAAAAAAGAAGCTTAGAATTTTTAGATGATGTTATAATAGAGGGATATACCTTAAAAGGGGATAAATTAATTACCAATATAGAATTTTTGAAAGAAAAATTAGAACTACTTTATAAATTTATAGAAACTTAAAACCTATGAAACTTGAATGGCATAGAAAAATTAAAGACCTATTAGATACAGCTATTTATATAAAAGATATAAAGGGTGAAGACTTTTTAAATATCTCCTCTCTAATTGAGGATATATCAAAGGTTTATGAAGATTTCTATCAATATGATGAGAATTTTATAGAAAATTTTATTGCCCAAGTTGAAAATAGGCTCAAATTTATGATAGATGAAGGAGAAAAAACCCTTACTCCTTATGAAATTGTCAAAATTACAAGACATCCTCAAAGATTTACTCTTCAAGATGTTTTAGAAAATGTTTATGATTCTTATATGGAGTTGGGAGGAGAGGGAGAATTAAATATAGATCCTGCTGTGGTATGCGCTAAAGCAACCATAGTTAGAAAGGTAGGAAATGATCTTTATTTTCATCAAGTAATGGTTATCGGACATGAGAAAGGACATGGAGAAGATTTTCGTCAGGGAGGGAGTGCAAAGCCTTGGGGTAATGAAAAAGCTCTTCGTTATATGAAAATGGCAGAAACAGAGGGGATACCGATACATTTTTTTATTTTTACTCCTGGAGCTTATCCTATTGAAGATTATCCTGGTTCAACTCAACAAATAGCAAGAAATCTATATTATATGGCAAAACTTAAAGTTCCTACCGTTGCTTTTATTTCTGAGGGTGGCTCTGGAGGAGCAGAAGCTATAGGACTTGCTGATAAGAGATTAATGGCTGAAAAAGGATATTATTCAGTTATCAGTCCTGAAGGAGCTGCAGCTATTGAAGCTAAACTAAAAGAAGGTAGACCACCAAGAGAATTGGTAGAAAAATGTGCCAAAGCTTTAAAATTGACTGCTAAAGATAATTTAGAATTTGGGATTATAGATAAAATTATACCTGAACCTCCTCTTGGAGCAAGAAGAAAGGATTATGAATTCTTTAAAAAACTGAGATTTGAATTAATAAAAGCAACTGATGAAATAATTTTGCAAACGCGCAGTTTAAAATTTTTGAGAAAATATGTTCTCTCAAAACAGAATACTGAAGAATTTAAATTTTTTGTAAATTGGGATTTAGATGAAGATGAGATAGAAATTTTAATAGAAAATAGATATAAAAAATATAGAAAAATGAGTCAATGGGCAGTCTGTGAACCAAAAAGTGTATTTAAAACCTTTTTTGATTTTGGACATACTTTTAGTTTAAAATTTAAAAATGAAATAAAATATAGAATTCTTAAACCAGGTCATAAAACTTTCAAAAAATTTCTTGATGAATTAACCACTGAATCTTCTTTACTTTTAAAACCTGTCTCAGATCCTGTAAAAACAGTTTACAATCTTATAGTGGGTAAAAAAATTAAAGCTAAAATGCCCTCTCCTATTTTAACTGAAGAAGAAATTACTCCTTATACAAGTCCTTTAGCTTTGGAGGATAAAACAGTAACTTGTCCTGAGGCTGAAAAATACGGATGTCCTGATATATGGGTTCCTGATTTATATGGAGAATTCTGTGGAGTTTGTCCTAATTGCGGATATCATTTTCCATTAGAATATAAATGGTATCTAAATAATATTTTTGATAAAAATAGTGTAAAAACTTTTAATGATGATATAGCTTCAGGTAATCCTTTAGAATATGAGGGTTATGCTGAAAAGTTAAAGGAGGCAAGAGAAAGAACAAATTTAAAATCTGCCCTTTTATCTTTTGAAGCAAAAATTGGAGGAATTTCTTTAGTTGCAGTTATGTTAATAGGAGATTTTAGACAAGGTACTGTGGGAGTTGCTGAAGGAGAAAAATTTATAAGAGCTATTGAATTTGCTAAAGTAACCCGTCGTCCCTTTTTGGCTCTTGTTCATACCACAGGGGGGATAAGAATACATGAAGGAACCCTCGGATTAATCCAAATGCCAAGATGTACAATGGCGGTAAGAGATTATGTTGATGCTGGAGGCTTATATATCGTAGTATATGATAATAATTCCTATGCTGGACCAGTGGCAAGTTTTTTAGGTTCAGCACCCTATCAATTTGCTCTCAAATCTACCAGATTGGGTTTTGCAGGACCAAGGGTAATAAGAGAAACAACGGGTCAAGATGTTGCTCCTGATTATCACAGTGCAGAAAATGCCTTAAAAAGAGGACATATTCAGGGAATTTGGGATAGAAGAGAACTTAGAAAAAATTTATTTATAGCTCTACTTACTATGGGAGGAAAAAACCTCTATTATAGGTAAAATATGAAAATAGAGTATCAAGATTTAAACTTGATCTTACAAAAGTTCAGAGCTAATCCATATAAAATTTATCCAGTTCTAACACCTCATACAGGATATATAAAGGAATTTAAAGTTAAAGAAGGAGATTTGGTTAAAGGTCCCTCTGGTGAATGGCTTGAAAAACCAGGTACTCCACTTTTTATTTTGGAAAGAGAAAGAAATCAAAAAGTTATTAGAGCTAAAATAAGTGGAGAAGTTCAAAAGTTGAGAATAGACCTTTTAAATAAGTTTGTAGAAGCTGAAGAAATAATTTTGGAGATAAAGCATCCTCTTTCTCAAGAAGAGATTATTTCAGAAATTTTACTTTCAGCCCTTTATATTATAAAAGCTCCTGAAACAGCAAGATATATTTTAAGCCCTTCTCTTGCTTCAAAACTTGAAAAACAGGGATTAGGAAAAGTTAAAGTTAAAAAGGGAGAAGAAATTTTAATAATGGCTTTTATGAAAAGAGAAACCCCTATCTATTTCCCAGAAGATGGGGATTTTGTAGTATATCATATTTATTTTACACCTTTTCAATTGGTAGAGAGGGATCAACCTTTGATTGGTTTTTGCTTAGAGGAAAATCTTTCATATCTGCAAAAAATTATAGAAAGAATAAAAGAAGAATGGCCTAAATCTTGAAATTGGACTACTCTATATATTTTCCTGAAATAGGTCAAGAAATCTGGCATTTTAAAAGACTTCACAGAGCAATGGATCTTGCTAAAGAGCTAATTTATCTTTTGCCAGAGAAAGCTAACGGAAGAATTATCAGAGCTGATTTTTTATCCAAAGCTAAAGGTAGATTTGATAGAAAATGGTATGCTTTAAAAGGTGGAGTCTGGATGGCAATTAGTATCTATGACGAATTTTTAATAGAACATTCACCTCTCATTTCTTTAATCTTTGGTTTAGCTATGTATAGATGTGCAAATCACTTTGGGATAAATAAAGCTAAAATTAAATGGATCAATGATCTCCATTTAAATGGGAAAAAAATTGGAGGAGTATTAATTGAAAAATTTGACCATTGGTATATCGCTGGTATAGGACTAAATGTTAATAATTCAATACCATCTAATATTTCTGCAACAAGTTTTAAAGAAATATTAGGCAAAGAATTACCTATTTTTCAAGTTTTAGAAAATATTCTTTATTGGTTAAGATATTATTTAGGTTTTTTAAGATTTTATGAAAGAAAAAAACTTGAAGAAGAAAATTTAACTAATTTAATAGTGGAAGATTTTAAAATATTTTCAGATACAATAGGAAGATGTGTAATCTATACCCATAATCTTGATAAAGAAGAAATTTTAGCTATAGGAAAGGTTTTAGATATTACAGAAAAAGGAACCCTCTTAATAAAAGATACTTCTTCAAAAGAAATTTTAGAAATTTTTTCAGGAGAGATTTTTTATATTTTATAAAATCTATAACCAAGATAGGTATAATACTTTTGTAAAGGAGTGAAAGAAAAGGACTTTACTTTTAATGTCTTTATACTTTCTACCATAGCTTTTGCACAAGAAAGGGTGGTAGCATAGGGTATATCTAATTCCATATTATATCTTCTTATAAGATAAGCATCATCTTTACTTTCTTTACCTTTAGCAGTATTAATAGCTAAAGCTATTTCTTTGTTTTTTAATAAATCCAATATATTAGGTCTTATGTGTTCAGATATTTTAGGAACTTCTGTTACTTCTATTCCAAAGGATCTTAAAAACTGAGCAGTTCCTTTAGTAGCAATTAATTTAAAACCAAGTTCTTCTAAAGTTTTAGCAATAGGGACTACTAAAGGTTTGTCTTCATCTTTAACGGAGATAAAAACTTTTCCTTCAGTTGGCAATTCCATTCCTGCAGCTAATTGAGCTTTAGCATAGGCTAAAGCAGGATCCCAATCTATACCCATTACCTCACCTGTAGATTTCATCTCAGGTCCCAGCATTACATCAACCTGAGGGAATCTCTTAAATGGGAAAACTACTTCTTTTACTGAATAATAAGGGGGTGTAAATTCCTTTGTAAATCCTATATCTTTCAAACTTTCTCCTATCATTATCCAGGTAGCAAGTTTTGCAAGAGGAACACCTATAGCTTTAGAGACAAAAGGGATAGTTCTTGAAGCTCTTGGATTTACCTCTAAAACATAAAGTTCATTATTTTTTATAGCGTATTGTACATTAATAAGTCCTTTAACTTCTAATTCTTTAGCTAAAAGTTTGGTTGCTTCTTTTATTTCATCTATTAATTTAGGAGGAATATGTAAGGGAGGTAAAATACATGCTGAATCTCCCGAATGAATTCCTGCCTCTTCAATATGTTCCATTATACCTGCTACTACAACTATTTCTCCATCTGAGATAGCATCAACATCAATTTCTATAGCATCCTCTAAAAATTTATCTATTAAAATTGGATATTCAGGATTAACCTTAACTGCAGTTTCTATAAAGCTTTTAAGTTCTTCTTCTGTATAAACAATTCTCATTGCTCTACCACCAAGTACATAAGAGGGACGAACAAGTAATGGATAACCTATTTTTTGAGCTACCTTAATAGCTTCATCAACACTATATGCAGTTCCTGCTTTTGGTCTTTTAAGTCCAAGTTTCTCTAAAAGCTTATCAAACTTTTCTCTATCCTCAGCTCTATCAATATTTTCAGGAGAGGTCCCGAGAATTTTTACTCCAGCTTTATAAAGGGGAACAGCTAAATTTAAAGGAGTTTGCCCTCCAAACTGGACTATTACTCCTTCAGGATTTTCTTCTTCATAAATATTTAATATATGTTCCAAAGTTAAGGGTTCAAAATAAAGTCTTGTAGAAATATCATAATCAGTTGAAACAGTCTCAGGATTTGAATTTACCATAATAGATTCTATACCACGCTCTCTCAATGCTAAAGAGGCATGTACACAGCAATAATCAAATTCAATCCCCTGCCCTATTCTATTTGGTCCTCCACCTATTATTAAAACTTTTCTATTTTTAGAAACTCTTGATTCATTTTCTATTTCCCAAGAAGAATAATAATAAGGTGTATATGCCTCAAATTCTGCAGCACAAGTATCTATTAATTTAAAAGTAGGGTTTACTCCTAAGGATTTTCTATATTCCCTAACCTCAGATTCAGTTGTTCCTGTTAAAAAAGCTATTTGATAATCAGAAAAACCCATTTGTTTTAGTTCTCTCATTTCCTCTTCACTAATTTCTTCCAAAGATTTACCTTTTAAAGATTCGCTTTTATCAAAGATTTCCTTCAAATGATATAAAAACCAGGGATCAATGTAAGTTAAGTTATAAATTTCTTCAATAGTAAATCCTGCTTTAAAAGCTTCCCTTATATAAAATAACCTTTGGCTATTGGGACGTACAAGTTTTTCTCTAATTAAATCTTTAGGTAAAATAATTTCCTGATCTGAAGGAGATTTACCATCAGCCCCAAATCCAAATCTACCAATTTCTAACCCTCTAATAGCTTTTTGTAAGGCTTCTTTGAAAGTTCTACCTATAGCCATTGTTTCACCAACTGATCTCATAGAAGTGGTTATTTCATCAGGACATTCTGGAAACTTTTCAAAAGTAAATCTGGGAATTTTTACTACTACATAATCTATAGTTGGCTCAAAAGCTGCTTTAGTCTCTTTAGTGATATCATTTGGCAATTCATCTAAAGTATAGCCTACAGCTAATTTAGCTGCTATTTTAGCAATAGGATAACCTGTAGCTTTACTTGCAAGAGCTGAAGAACGAGAAACCCTTGGATTCATTTCTATAACTACCATATCTCCGTTTTTGGGATTTATTGCAAATTGAATATTTGATCCTCCAGTTTCTACACCAATCTCTCTAATTATAGCTTGCGCAGCTGTTCTCATTCTTTGATATTCTTTATCCGAAAGTGTTTGAGCAGGTGCAACTGTAATAGAATCTCCTGTATGAACTCCCATAGGATCAAAGTTTTCAATAGAGCAAATAATTACTACATTATCTTTAAAATCTCTCATTACCTCAAGTTCAAATTCTTTCCATCCAATAACTGATTCTTCAAGCATTACTTGATGTATTAAAGACATCTCAAGACCCATCTCTACAATTTCTCTTAATTCTTCAACATTATAAGCTACTCCTCCTCCTGTTCCACCAAGAGTAAAACTTGGTCTAATTATAACCGGAAAACCAATTTCTTTAATTACTTTTTCTGCTTGAGAAACTGAATGTACAATTGCGCTTTTAGGTACTTTTAAACCTATATTTTCCATAGCTTTCTTAAAACGTTCTCTACTTTCTGCTTTTTCAATAGCTTCTGCTTTAGCTCCTATAAGTTCAACTTTATATTTCTCAAGAACACCCTTTTTAGCTAAGGCAAAAGCTATATTAAGACCTGTCTGACCGCCTAAGGTTGGAAGCAAAGCATCAGGACGTTCTTCCTTTATAATATGCTCTAAAGTTTCTGGAATTAAAGGTTCTATATAAGTTCTATCTGCCATTTCTGGATCTGTCATTATAGTTGCAGGGTTAGAATTAACTAAGACTATTTCATATCCTTCTTCTTTAAGGGCTTTACAAGCTTGACTTCCAGAATAATCAAATTCACAGGCTTGTCCAATTATTATAGGACCAGAGCCAATGATCAGAATTCTTTTTATATCAGTTCTTTTAGGCATATTTATTTCGTTTATAATTTTTCTTTTTGATAAAAAATCTAAAATTAATTAGAAAGATTAAAGTTTTTCAAAAATTGGATAAATTTTAATTTTGGCCCTTTCTCTCAAAAGTTGATACCAAGTCTTAAACCATGTTTCTCTTTTTTCTCTTAAAAGATTTAAAAATGCTTCTGAAATTTCATTTTCTTTAATTTCTTCCTCAAAAGGTAAAATATTTTGTATAAAAAATATTTTTAAAGTATCCTTTTCCCAAAAAGGTTTTTCTATAAGCCCACTCTTACCCACATTATTTAGTTCCTGAGAAATTAAAGGAGAAAAAATTTCTTTTAATTCGTATCTATTTATTCTAAATTCTCTGGTATTAAAATCCTTAAGAATAGGGTCATTTGGAGTTATTTTTTCTTTGCTTTTCAAATCTGCAATCAGAAGCTGGGCTTTATTTTCACATAATTCCTTACCTTTGTCATTTTGGAAGTCATTTTTAACTTTTTCTTTTGCTTCCTCAAAAGACAAAGTTCTTTCTGGTTTTTTATCTTTTATTTCAATTAATAATATCCCCTGTGGTGTATCTATAGGAGCAAAAAATTCTCCTTTAGGAGAACTAAAGACCTTTTGAGTTAACTTAAAATTATTAAATTTCTCACTTAACTCTTTTTGGGTAAGCCAATCAGTTTCTTTTAAGCTAACGTTATTTTCCTTAGCCCAAAGGTTTAAGCTATTTGCTTTAACTATTTCTGTATAGATCTTATTTGCTTTTTCCTTTGTTTCATTTATTATTTTTTCTTTTTCTAAAAATTTACGAATTTCTGATTTTACTTCAGAGAGTTTCAAAACTCTCTGAGGTTGTATTTCTTCCACTCCTAAAATTAAGTATCCTGAAGGTGTTTTTATAGGTCCAATAATATCTTTAGGATGGGAAGCTTTAATAAGTTCTCTAATTATGTCTGGGAGAGCAGATTCTTCAAACCATTCACTTTTAATTTCCCCAAATTTTGAAAAGTCAGAAAAAGATTTTAATTCAGATCTAATAGTTTTAGCTCTTTCAAAAGCATTGGGTTGATCAGCAGAAATAAAAATTCTTTTTAATTTAACTCTTAAAGGAGCTCTGAATTTTTCTATATTTTCTTCATAATATTTTTTAATTTCATCTTCTGTAACCTTTGCCTTAGCTTCATAAGGTATTAGAAGATAGGTTAGTTTAACCTTTTCATTTTCCTTATAAAGATCTCTATGAGCAAGATAATAATTTTCAAGATCTTTTTCGGTAAAAGCTACTTTTTGGATACATGTTTTTATAGGAAGGTCAATTTCTAAAATTTCTAAAGTTTGCTTATTATATTTTAGATATTCTTTTATTTCACTTTCTGAAACCATGACAGGTGCAGTAAGAAGAAATTTTAGCCTCTGATAAATCAAATCAGATTTAATTAATTTTTCAAAAAACTCAGGAGAGATTCCAAGCTCTCTTAAAATATATTGGTATTTTGTAGGATTAAACTTTCCATTTTCTTGAAAAGAAGGTATTTGAGAAATAGCATAGGTGACTTCTACAGGAGTTATTTTTATTTTTAATTTTTCAGCTTGATCCTCAAGGAGTTTCAATTTTATAAGCTCTTCCAAAACTTGTTCTTTTAATTTTAAGGCGGCTAAATCTTTGCTTGAAAGTTCTCCAAAGGTTTGTTTTAATCTTGAAATTTGGAAATTGTAATATTCTTGAAATTCTTTTAAAGTAATGGGAATTCCATTAACCTTAGCTACCAGATTTTTTCTTTCTGAGGTAAAGCTACCTATTCCCCAAAATATAAAAACAATAACAATGATTACAAGAAAAAGCTTGACATATAAAGAGGTGGCACCCTTTCTTAAGAATCTTAGCATAAAAAATTGCCTTTAAAATTTTTCTAAGTATAACAAAAAGAATAAAATTGTCAAAAGATTTGTTAAAATAAAATTTTTAATTATAATAATTTGCAATGGCCTTAATAACTTTACAAAATATAAGCAAAATTTATCCTCCCTTTTTTAAGGCTTTAATAAATATTAATTTAGAAATCTATAAGGGAGACTTTATAATTCTTACAGGTCCTACAGGAGCAGGTAAAACAACTTTACTTAAACTTATTTATAGAGAAGAAAGACCCACCTCAGGTGAAATATTTTATGAAAGTATTCCCTATTCTAAATTTAAATCAAAGGAACTGAGTCTTCTTAGACAAAATTTAGGAATTATTTTTCAGGATTATAAACTTTTTTCAGAATTAACAGTTTATGAAAATATTAAGATTTCCTTAGTTCTTTCTAAAAAATTTGCTAAAAATACAAAGCTTCATATTTATGAATATTTGGAAAGATTTAATATTTCTCAAAAAGCTCAAAAAAAGGTAAAAGAACTTTCCGGGGGAGAGCAACAAAAAGTAGGTATTATTAGAGCCATTATAAGAGAACCAGAAATTCTGATAGCCGATGAACCCACTGGGAATTTAGATCCAGCAAGTATAAATGAAATATTAGAAATTTTCAAAGATTTTAATAAAGAAGGAAAAACTGTTATCCTTGCCACTCATGATCCTGTTATTTTAAATCAGAATTTAGGAAAAATTGTTAAACTTAATAGAGGTGAATTGATAGAGGATGTTTAGGTATTTAAGTAAAATTGAACTAAAACAAAGTATTTTTTATTATCTTTTTCTTTTTCTTTTTTTCTTTTTCTGGAATCTCTTTTCCTTATTTATCGTTTTCTTTTATTTAAATATTCAAAATCTTTTGCAAACCTATGAAGATAAATTACCCATAAATTTACTTATTTTTTCTGAAACTAATCCACTAAATATTTTAAACCTGTCTTCAGAAATAAAAAAAATTCCCTATGTAAAAAATATAATCGTAATTTCTCCAGAGGAATTATTAGAAAAATCAAAAAAAGATCTCCCTTCTGAAATATTAAAAATTTTTTCTAAAGAGGAGTTAAAATCTCAATTCCCATATATTCTTAAAATTTATCCCTCATCTATAAAAGACTATCCTACATTAAAAGCCCAACTTAATCTTTTAACTAAAACAAATTCAAATATAGAAATTTCAGAACCTGGATTTTTCAAATTAATATATTTTGCTTATTTTTTTAAACTGGGTTTTTTAGTTCTTGCTATTACATGGGCTTTATTTTATTTAATTTTTCTTTATTTTTTAAATACTTTGATAAATTCTTATTTAAAGAGCCAAACCCAAATATTCCTTCTTTTAGGAGGAACTCTTAAAAAATTTAAATTCTTAAGATTTCTTTTTGTTGGGATAGTTTTAATTGCAGCTTTTATATATTCAGCCTTGGTATATTTTTATATTTCAGATAGTATAGCTTCTATAATTCCTCTTTTTAAATCCTATCCTAATTTTTCTCAAGTATATCATCTTTTATACTTCGGAATTTATATATTTTTAGCTGTATTTTTCTTTCCCTGGTTAACTATAATTATAAGCTACAAAAAATATGAAATTTAAACTACCTTTTTTAATATACATAATTTTTTTCTTTTTTAGCTTAAGTATTTCTCAAGCCATTAGAAAAGATACAAATAAAAAGGTTGAAGATAAAAGAAGCCAATTAGCTGAACTTGAAAATAGGAGAGATTCATTAAAAAATGATAAGGAAAGATTTCTTAAATTATATGTAAATTTTTATATAAAAAGACTTTATAATAAAGATTCCTCTGATTTTTTTAAAAATCCAGATTATTTAACACTCCTAAACGAAGAGGAAAGATTTAGATTTATAGAAAAGGCTTTAATAAGAAAAATACTTAGTATTGAAAAAGAAGAAAATGCTATAACAGTTGCGTATAATAAAATTTTAAAAGATATAGAAAAAGAAAAAGCAAAAGTCCAAAAAGTTCAAAAATTTTATGCAGTAAATCCTTTAAGTGGGGAACCTGTAGAACTTGGGGAGCATATTTTAAAAACCAAGGGACCTCTTTCTATTTTAGCACCAATTGCCGGTATTATTAAAGGTATAGGTTACAAACAAAATAGTATCCATATAATTGTAGAAAATGAGCGATGTAAAGCTGTAATTTCAGGGCTTGATGAAGTTGTTGTGAATGTAGGAGATAGGGTTTTAAGAAATCAAGTAATTGGAAATGTAAAAGGTGAGAAAAATTTATCTTTTTCTGTAAATTGTGAAAAAGCTGTTTCTTCAAGTCCTTTATAAATTTTTTAGAACCTTTGGCTCTAAATAAGAAAAAAGCTTACCAGGTAAATAAAGCCCACATCCAAGTATCCAGTGTTTATTTTTTAAAATCACGTAACCAGGCTCTAAATCAAGTTCTATTTCCACTTTATTTCTTTCTTTAAGCATTAAAATAACTTCTTCTGGAAGGGTAATTATATTTTTTTTAGCTAAATAACCAAATCTTTGGAGAAAGGCTGAAGTTGGTTTTAAATACTTAGAAACCTCTCTCAAAAATAAAAGCCCTACTGTTTGAACTTGAAGATCTTTAAGTTTTTCTAAATAGGAAGTCTTTGGGAAAAGCCAGAAATTGGAAACCCCTCTTAAAATTTCGTATTTCTCAAAATAAAAATTTTCTATGCCAAATCTATCTTCTAAATATTTAAGAACCTCCTCTCTTTCTTTTTCTGAAACCTTTTGAGGAAATCTTGCTTCCATTTGTTTTGTCTATATTTTATCTAAAATCTTGTTTTTGGCAAAATGTATTATAAAATTTAGGCATTTAAAGTTATAAAAAGAGGGAAAGCTATGGGGATAGCAGAAAAATATAAATCTGCTGGTGTTGATTTAGAAAAAGCAAATCTCTTGGTAGAAATTGTGAAAAAATTTACCGTTAATCTTCCCCAAAAGGGAGTTATATCAGAGATTGGCGGTTTTTCCGGTCTTTTTTCCTTAGATATTTCTTCTTATAAAAATCCTGTAATTACAGCCTCAACAGATGGAGTAGGTACAAAAATTAAGGTAGCAATTAAAGCAAATAAACATAGAGGAATTGGAATAGATCTTGTTGCCATGTGCGTAAATGATATTATTACCTCCGGAGCAAAGCCTTTGTTTTTCTTAGATTATTTAGCCTTTGGTAAATTTAATGAAAAGGTGTTTTCAGAATTAATAGAAGGAATTGTTGAAGGATGTAAAATTTCTGAATGTGCACTTTTAGGCGGTGAAACTGCTGAAATGCCAGGAATGTATGCTGAAGAAGATTATGATTGTGCTGGCTTTGTTGTAGGTATTGTAGAAAGGGATAAAATTATAGATGGTTCTAATATTTCTATAGGAGATATACTTTTAGGAATCCCTTCAAGTGGACTTCATAGCAATGGTTTTTCTTTAGTAAGAAAGATTTTGTTTGAAGAAAACAATTTTAGTTTAGATTATATTCCTGAAGAATTGGGAAAACCTCTCGGAGAAGAGATTTTAACTCCTACTAAAATTTATGTTCCCTTCATTAAAACTATTCTCGGCAGAAATCTTCCTATAAAAGGATGTGTTCATATTACAGGTGGAGGGTTTATTGATAACATACCAAGAATATTACCTAAAAATTGTAAGGCAGTTATTGAAAAAGGTTCATGGGAAATCTTACCTATTTTTAATTTTATTCAAAAATTAGGGAATATTCCTGAGGAAGAAATGTTTAGAGTTTTTAATTGTGGAATAGGTTTTATTTTGATAATAAGTGAAGATATATTAGAAGAAACTAAGAACCTCATTTTAGCTCTTAACGAAAAATGTTATGTTATTGGTTATATCGAGAAAAGGGAGGAAAAAGAAAATCAAGTAATTTTTGTGGAGAGAGAATAAATGTATTTTCAAGAGGTAATAGCAACTCTTAATAAATTCTGGGCAGAAAAGGGATGTGTAATTTTACAGCCCTATGACATGGAAGTTGGAGCTGGAACATTTCACCCTGCCACTTTTTTAAGAGCTCTTGGCCCAAAACCTTTTTCAGCAGCCTATGTAGAACCTTGTAGAAGACCAACAGATGGAAGATATGGAGAAAACCCAAATAGACTTCAACACTATTATCAGTATCAAGTTATTATAAAACCCTCTCCAGATGATATTCAAGATATTTATTTGGATAGCTTAAAAGCTCTTGGTATAGATCCAAAAGAACATGATATAAGATTTGTAGAAGATGACTGGGAATCTCCTACTCTTGGAGCTTGGGGGCTGGGATGGGAAGTTTGGCTTGATGGAATGGAAATTACGCAGTTTACCTATTTTCAACAAATTGGAGGGTTTGACTGCAATCCAGTTACTGTAGAAATTACTTATGGACTTGAAAGAATCACCATGTATCTTCAAGAAGTAGAAAATGTATTTGATATAAAGTGGAATGAAAATATAACCTATAGAGATATTCATTTTAGAGGAGAAGTAGAATATTCCATTTACAATTTTGAAGAAGCAGATGTCTCTCTCCTGAAAGATCTTTTTAACAAATTTGAGAAGGAAGCTAATAGACTTTTAGATCGCGGACTTGTTTTACCAGGATATGATTATGTTATAAAATGTTCACATATCTTTAATCTTCTTGATGCCAGAGGAGTTCTTTCTCCTATAGAAAGAGCTAATTATATAGGTAGAGTTAGAGGAATAGCTAAAAAAACAGCTGAAAAATGGCTTGAGACTGAGGAATATTAAATGGGTAAAAATTTACTTTGGGAAATAGGAACCGAAGAATTACCTGCAAGATTTATTATTCCAGCTTTAGAAAGTTTAAAAATTTTGACAGAAAAAAAATTAAAGGAAAGTCTTTTAAACTTTGAAGAAATAAAAACTGCAGGAACGTTAAGAAGGCTTACTCTCTTTGTTAAAAATTTATCCGAAAAACAAGAAGAAATAGAAGAAGAAATTCTTGGTCCTTCAGTAAAAATAGGAATTGATAAAAAAGGAAACTATACTGAACAAGTCTTAGGATTTGCTAAAAAATATGGAATAAGCCCTGAAAAATTAACTATAAAGAGAACCGAAAAGGGAGAATATTTTTGTTTAAAAAGAAAAATTCCAGGTAAAAAAACTATAGAACTCCTTCCTCAAATCCTTTTAAATTTCCTTCAAAATATTTATTTTCCAAAATCTATGAGATGGGGTTATTATGAAATAAGATTTGCAAGACCTATAAGATGGGTATTATGTTTATATGGAAAAGAGATAGTTCCCATAAAGGTAGCTAATATTGAAGCATCTTCATTTACCTTTGGACATAGATTTCTATCTGAAAAACCTATCCAAATTTCTGAAGCAGATTGGGAAACTTATGAAGCACTTTTAGAAAAAAATTATGTAATTGTAGATCCAGAAAAAAGAATTCTTAAAACTAAAGAAGAGATTTTAAAAGTTTCTAAAAAAATAGGCATTCCAGAAATGGAAAAAGATTTATTAGAAGAAAATGCCCATTTAATTGAATATCCTTTCCCTATAGTTGGAGAATTTTCTAAGGAATTTTTAAAACTTCCCGAACCACTTGTCATTACAGCCTTAAAGGAACATCAAAGATATATATGTTTGAAAAATAAAAAGAGGAAACTTATAAACTATTTTATAGCAGTAAATAATAATTTTCCTAAAAATTTAGAAGTACTTAAAAAAGGACATGAAAGAGTTACCAAAGCAAGGCTTGAAGATGCTAAGTTTTATTTTGAAAAAGATTTAAAGGAATCCTTAGAAAAAAAGGTAGAGAAATTAAAAGGAATAGTTTATCATATAAAATGTGGAACCCTATGGGATAAAACTCAAAGACTTATTGAGCTTGGAATTTATTTAGCTCAAAAAATAAACTCTCATATAGATTTAGAAAAAGTTAAAAAGGTTTGTTTTTATGCTAAAGCTGATCACGCCTCTGAAGTAGTTAAAGAATTTACTTCTCTTCAAGGAATAATGGGAAGCATATATGCAGATTATTTTGGAGAAAAGGAAATAGCCTCAGCTTTATATGAACAATACCTTCCTTCTCCACAAAATGAAAGTTTACCTCAGACTTGGGAAGGAACGATTCTTTCTTTAGTAGATAAGATCGATCACCTTGTTTCTCTTTTCGGAAGTGGTGAAAAACCTACAGGGGAGGCAGATCCTTATGGACTAAGAAGAGCAGCTTATGGAATTATAAAAATACTTATTGGAAAAAATATTTTTCTTGATTTAGACAATATTTTTAATTATGCTTTAATGGTTCTTAAAAAACAAGGTTTTTCAAAAGAAAAAGAAGCTTTAACCGAAATTTTAGAATTTTTTAGAAAAAGATTAGAGGGAGAGTTTTTAAATTTAGGCTTTAATAAATTAATTATCGGGGTAGTTATAAGACTTCCTCTTGATCCCTTTGATCAATTTTTAAGAATTAAAGCTTTAAGAAAATTTCAAGATAGAAAAGATTTTATAGATCTTATTACAGGATTTAAGAGAGCTTCTCAAATATTAAAAGGATTAGAAATAGAAAAACTTCCAAGTTTAGATCCTACTTTTTTTAAAGAAAAAGAAGAAAAAGAGCTTTATTCTAAAATATTAGAACTACAACCAAAGTTAGAAGATCTTTTAAATAAAAAAGAATACACAAAATATTTAGAGACACTTCTTAAATTTAAGGAATTAATTGATCAATTTTTTGATAATGTATTTGTTATGGTTGAAGATAAAAAGATAAGGGAAAATAGGCTTAAACTTTTAGCAGAAATTTCCTCTCTTTTTAATTCTTTTGGAGATTTTACATATCTTATATAGAATTTTGAAATGCGTAGAATTATTATAGGAACCGCTGGTCATATAGATCATGGGAAAACTTCTTTGGTAAAAGCTCTCACAGGAATTGATACTGATCGTCTTAAGGAAGAAAAGGAAAGGGGTATCACCATTGATTTAGGTTTTGCTAACCTTTTACTTCCATCTGGGACACTTGCTGGAATTGTTGATGTTCCTGGACATGAGAAATTTATAAGAAATATGGTTGCTGGAGCAACTGGTATAGATTTGGTTATTTTAGTTATAGCAGCGGATGAAGGGGTTATGCCCCAAACTAAAGAACATCTTGAAATCTGTGAGCTCTTGGGAATAAAAGACGGGGTTGTAGTTATTACTAAAATAGATCTGGTTGATAAAGATTGGTTAGAAATGGTGAAAGAAGAAGTAGAGAAATTTTTAAAGGACACTTTTTTAAAAAATGCACCTATAATTTATTTTTCTGCTGTTACAGGGGAAGGAAAAGAAGAACTTTTAAAAATATTAGACGAAAAGGCTTCCCAAATAATTATGAAGCCTGAAGATCAGCCATTTAGGTTGCCTGTTGATGGAGTTTTTACTATTAAAGGTTTTGGAACTGTGGTAAGAGGAACAGCTATTTCAGGAAAAATAAGCCTCAATCAGATAGTTAAAATATATCCTAAGGAATTGGAAAGTAAAGTAAGAAATATACAGGTTCATGGTAAAAATGTAGAAACAGCCTATGCAGGTATGAGAGTAGCTTTAAACCTTCAAGGGGTGGAAAAGGAAGAATTAGAAAGAGGTGATGTGGTTGCTGAACCCGATGTTTTAAAAACTTCACAATGGTTAGATATAAAAGTTACCTCATTAAGGGATGTTAAACCCTTTATAAGAAACTTTGAAAACCTTCTTTTTTATATAGGTACCTCAGAGGTTCTTGGTAAGATTATTCTCTTTGGAAAGGATAACTTAAAACCAGGAGAAACCGATATTGCTCAAATATTTCTGCAAAAACCAGTTAATATATGGAGGGGTGATAGATTTATTTTAAGAAGAGCATCCACTAATACTACCATCGGAGGAGGAGAAATAATAAATCCAGTTTCTTATAGAAGAAAAAGGACTAAACCTTGGGAAAGAAAAGAACTTGAATTTATTTCTCAAGCTGAAACCCCAGAGCTTATCAAATATTATGTAGAAAAAAAGGGATTCTTGGGTATAGAAGAAAGGGACTTACAACTTGCTGTTTCTGTTTTTGGTGAAAAATTCAAAGAATTAATGGATAAACTTTCCCAAGAAATAATAAAATTAAAAGAAAAAGAAAAAGTTTTATATTTTTCAAAAATTGCTAAAGAAAAACTTCAAAATAAAATAATTGATACTTTAAAAGAATATCATAAAAACAATCCTTTCAGTCCTGGATTAACTAAAGAGCTTTTAAAAATGAGGATTTTTTCTTTTATTCCTGATGTGTTTTTCAATCATTTAATAGATGAACTTATCCAAAAGGGAATTTTAAATAAAGAAAAGGAAATACTATTTCTTTCTGAATTTAAAAGATTAGATTTAACAGAAAAAGAGGAACTTAAAAAACAAATTGAAGAAAAAATATTAAAAGAAGGATTAACCCCGAGAGATTTTGAGGAAGTTCTTTTAGATTTTAAAGATAAATATAAAGCTGCAAAAGAGCTCTCACAAACTCTTTTAAAAGAAGAAATTTTGATTAAGGTTTCTGAAAAATTAGTTTATCATAAAAATGTTCTTGAGGAAATTGAGAGAAAAGTGATAGATTTTTTAATTAAAAATAAGGAAATGACTTTATCTGATTTCAGAAAAATACTTGGTTCTGAGATAAGTAGAAAATATTTAATCCCCTTAGCAGAATATCTTGATAAAAAGAAAATAACTTTAAGAGTTGGAGAAAAAAGAATTTTAAGAAAAAAGCTTTAACTTTTTAGCTTTTTAGAAGTTTTGGTTCTCTTTTTTTCTTTTTCTTTACTTAATTGATAAAGCTTTTTTAATCCTCTTACTACTTCCTTATGAAACCTTTCAGGTTTATATCCTGTAAGAATTTCTATAACATCATCTATAGTTTCTACTGTATATATATGAAATTTCCCGTTTTTAATATCTTCTAATAAATCCTCATCAAGAAGAATATTATCAAAATTTTTTGCAGGAACAATTACTCCTTGCTCACCTGTAAAATTATTAAGCTTGCATACTCTATAAAAACCCTCTATTTTTTCTTTTATTCCTCCTACTGGTTGTACATTACCAAATTGATCAATAGAACCTGTTATTGCTATGTCTTGTCTTACAGGAATTTTAGAAATAGCAGAAAGTATAACCATAAGTTCTGCAGCTGATGCGCTATCTCCCTCTACAGGTTCATAAGCTTGTTCAAAAGTAAGGGTACAGGATAATTGAAGAGGAAAATCTGTGCTATATTTATTATACAAATAAGAAGAGAGAATAAGGACTCCTTTTGAATGAATGGGGCCACTCATCTCTATTTCTCTTTCAATATTAACAATTCCTTTTGTTCCTGGGAAAACATTAGCTGTAATCCTTGAGGGTTTACCAAAACTATGATCTCCTAAAACATAAACACTTAACCCATTAATTTGCCCTGTTTTTTTTCCCTCTATATCTATAATTATTTTACCTTCCTTTATAAGCTCTCTTATTTTTTCTT
>Ga0209225_1001338_pt1 | contig 24755 bp, 22 predicted proteins | sample WasSprMetagenome_FD_184732 | JGI IMG/M metagenome (GOLD analysis project Ga0209225, IMG submission 184732) | Sulfidic aquatic microbial communities from Washburn Spring, Yellowstone National Park, USA - WS (SPAdes) (version 3) | ecosystem: Environmental > Aquatic > Thermal springs > Hot (42-90C)... | reverse complement strand
CCTAAAAGCAACAGAAACAGAATACAAATACTACTACGACATACTAGAACCACAAACAAGACAACAGATAACAACATTCATAAAAATGATACTCGAAAAAGAAGAAAAAATAGAAACACTACAAGCAGACGAAATAGAAGACACAGACACAATAGCGATAACAAGCCTACTAGGAGACATAACATGGATAACAGAAACACACGAAAAACTACAGGCAAAAACAAAAAACCTAACACTCCACATACCATCAAAAACATGGCTGGACAGCAAAACATTAGAAGAAGCATACCAAGACTACCAGAAAAACCTAACAATCCAGGCAACACTAAAAAGAAAAGGAATAGAAATAAAACAAATATAAAACAAAACATCCAACAAAAAGAAACCAACGCTACAAAAAGGAATAGCCAACAAAAGCATATAAGATGCCAGACCCATTAACCCACTTCTCAATAGCATTCGCAATAACAGCACCATTCCTAGGAACAAAAAAAGCAATCATAGCAGGAATAATAGCACTACTACCAGACATAGACGCACTAACACGCATACACAGATCAGCAACACACTCAGCAATCATAATATTAGCAACAACAATACCAATAATATTCATAACATGGGAAAAGAAGCCAACATATACAAAAACAACAACACTCTATACAATAGCATCACTAACACACCCGATACTAGACATGTTTCAAACTTACACGCCAATACTTTACCCACTAACAGCATACTCAATACTCGTAAACATTAAAGCAGGAATACTAGTAGACAACACAATAAAACCATACATCAACACAGCAATACAGACAACACCAACAGACTTCACACCATTCACACAACTAGACGCACCACTAATAATGCCAGAAACACTAATATCCTCCATAATACTGATCACAACACCACTACTATACAACCTAACAAGAGGCAAAAAAATCGATGAAGCTAAAGAGGATATAATAGAGGCTGAAAAAGATCCAAAAACAGCAAAAACAATAGTCGAAAACAACATATCATACGAAGACGTCACAATAGTAATACCAACACTAAACGAGGCAAAAGCAATAGGAACACTCATAGAAGAAATAAAACAAGAAGGATACAAAAACATACTCGTAGTAGACGGATACTCAAAAGACGGAACACCAGAAATAGCAAAACAAAAAGGAGCAAAAGTAATATTCCAACACGGAAAAGGAAAAGCAGGAGCAATAAAAACAGCAATAGAAAACGTCCAAACCCCATACATGCTAATAATGGACGGAGACAACACATACGACCCAAAAGACATATGGAAATTCCTACAACACGCAAAAAACTACGACCAAATAATAGGAGTGAGAACAAACAGAGAAAACATCCCACCCATACATAGGATAGGAAACTGGATAATAACAAAAACATTCAACCTACTCACAGGGGCAAACCTAACAGACATATGCTCAGGAATGTACCTGCTGAAAACAGAAACAGCCAAAACACTAGAAATAGGATCAACAAGCTTCGAAGTAGAAGCAGAAATAGCAATCCAAATAGAAGCACAAGCACAAGTAACAGAAGTACCCATAAACTACAGAAAAAGGATAGGGAAACAGAAGCTTTCAACAATAAGACATGGTGCAAAAATAATAATAGCAACAATAAACCTCGCAAGACACTACAACCCAGCATTCCTAATAGCACTAACAACAGCAACCGCACTAATACCAGGCACAATAATATACCTCTGGGTACTATACAGACTAATGTTCCAAAACGCATGGCACTCAGGATGGGCACTACTAGGAACAGCACTAATAATACTAGGAGGACAAGGACTAATACTCTCAACAATAGCATTACTACTAAAAAGAATGGAAAAAAGACTAGCGAAGATAATGAAAGAAAAATAAAAAAAGGCTTGCATAAGGTTGAGTAGAGTATCTCTCTTTACTTCTTGCAATACCTGCACTATACTTAAAGAGACTTGAGTATAGGATAATGGAAAGACTGAAGAGATCTTAAATTCGTTGGATGATTTTATGATCAATATTCCAAAATTTTTCTATGAAAGCGCAGTTCATCTAATGAGTAATTTAGGAGCATATAAAGAAAGAACTGACAAATATGTAGAGGCATTCAAAAACTACATTGGCAATACAAGAACAATTTTAGATGCTGGTTGCGGTTCAGGAGAGTTCGCCAGAAAATTAGCAAAAAACACAATCGTAGCACTAGACATACAAAAACAACTCCTAAAGGAAATAAAGGGAGAAAGCATCCACAAAATATGTGCAGATGTACAATATCTCCCTCTTAGAGAAAATTCAATAGATTATGTTCTCTCTCTCTCACTAATAGAACACCTTAAGGAACCAGAAAAGCACATCAAGGAGATTCATAGAGTGCTAAAGAGAAAAGGAATATTCATCATCCAAATACCAAACCTTCAATACATATTTGAACCGCACAGTAAATGGCCTTTTTTATTTTTGTTTCCGAGAAGAATCCAACTTATAATATTCAAAACGCTAAACTATCCATTATTCGTGAATATGAAAGTTAACATAAAGAAAACCTTATTACTTCTTCAAGAAGAAAAATTTAAAATTAGAGAAATAAAAAAGGTTTATCACTTAACTATAATGGAGCTGCTACCAATAGCTCCTTCATACATTATTATATCTGAGAAATGTTAGAACTAATAGCACTAACCTTAGCTGGAATACATTTTGGAGTTCCTTTAGCTTACTACTATTATGCAAAAACAAGATGGCTACCTAAACCATGGAACATAAAAGTAGATGAAAACTATAGACCAAAAGTAACGATAATACTGCCAACATACAACGAGGAAAAAATAATAGAAGAAAGACTCAAAAACATCTACAACCAAACATATCCAAAAGAACTAATTGAAATAATAGTCGTGGACTCAAGCAATGACAAAACACCAGAAATAGTTGAAAAATGGCATAAAAATCATAAAGACGTTAAAGTTAACCTAGTAAGAGAAAAGGAAAGGAGAGGAAAAGTCTTTGCATTAAACGAAGCCTTAAAATATGCAAATAACGATATTGTAATTATTGCTGACGCAGATGCCTTCTGGCCTGAGAATGCAGTTTGCGAAACTGTGAAATGGTTCTCAGATCCCAAAGTGGGCGCTGTCTCATGTTTAAAGAAACCTACAGACATAGGTCTCCTAGGTACAGAAGAAGGATACAGAAACTACTACAACATCTTAAGACTTGCAGAAAGCAAAGCGTACTCCACACCAATATTCCACGGCGAACTTGCAGCATTCAGAAAAGAATTGCTCTTAAAGGTTAATGGATTTCCAACAGGCATAGGCTCAGACGACAGCCACACCGCAACAAAAATCTCCTCCATAGGTTATAGGTCAATCATACCAGAAATATGGGTTAACGAAAAAGTTCCAAAAGAAGATTATACCCCATGGAAGATAAGAAGAGCACAACATTTAATACAACACTTTATGAAAACAACAAAACTAAAAATAAAAGACAAAACTTTCAAAAAAATATTAACAACTGAAACCTACTTACACATAATAAACCCATGGATCCTATTAACTGCAACAATATTGTTGATAGTAGACGTACTCTTGTTCAAATCAATAGTTTCACTTATACTATTGTTCGTCGGATCAATTTTGCTGCTAATAAAGGAATACAGAACATGGTTAATACAACAGATATATCTAATGGTAGCAGCAATAAAAAATATTAAGACAAAGGAAATAGCTTGGAATAAACAAGAAAAATAAAAATGCCAATTTTAGTTTATAAAATATCGAAGATAATTCATCATAAGACACAAAAATTAGTGTTATTCCAATTGCGAAGAAAGATTCTGATTTTGAAAGGTTACGTAAAGCCTTGGAAGAGCAAACCTTTCGCGATTTTGAGCTTGTTATGTCAACCAATGGCTTAATATCTAAAGCATGAAATGCCGCTATATTATGAACACCCTTTATAGTATTGTTATTATAACGAAAAATAATGAGCTCACTATAAAACATGTATTATCTTCCACTCTAATTATTGCTGAGAATTATGATGTTGAGCTCATTGTGGTTGAGGGTAATTCGGCTGATAACACTTTTAAGGTAGTTGGTGATTTCATAAGCAAGAACAAGCTGCGTTATGTAACTTCTAAAGTTCTTCGAGATTCAGGCTTCTCTTCGTCTTTCGCTAGGCACTTAGGATATAAGAATTCACAAGGTGATATTATAATTTATTTGGATGGTGATACCCCACTTACTACTAATTTTAAGTACTACTTGGAAGAAGAGCTTAAAAATAATGATTTAATTTCACCGCTACTTGAGTGTGTTCGTATAGATCGAGCCACTAGCGTCTTTAACCAGTTTATGAAGACTGTCAGCTATATGCAGAACAATATTGTTATTAACAGCAAAATTGTTGACGATCCTCCTGTTTTACCACCCGCAAGGATCTTTAAGCGTGAAGTTCTAGAGAGAATGAAAGGCTATCCCGTTAGTTCAAGGTTTTTTGGTGAGGATAGAATAACGACCTGTTTAGCTATTAAACTAGGGTTCCGTTACAGGTTTTCGCCTCGCTTAAAAATGTTAAAAATCGATGAGCCAGGGTATACTGCTTATTGGAAAAAGCATTTTAGATATGGGCTTGGTATAAATAGAGACGTTACTGCTCTAGGTAAGCGTATCCTAAGGGACTATATAATTGCTCGTAGATTAAATCACTTAAATACAATAGTGCCTTTATTATCGATGATATACGCTCAGAAGTGCTATGAGCTTGAAAAGAGTTTTAAGATATCTGTGGATGTGGCTCTTATGAAATATTTCATTGACTTAGCAATGTTGCTAGGCGACGTAAATGGATATCTTAAAATTTCAAGATAACTTGCAAAATGAACTTCTATACTAAACGTATTATAGCATTTTACGGAATTGATGGGAGTGGTAAGACGACGCTGGCAACTCTTATCGCAAGTATACTTAAAGCCCGATCTTATAGCACGAGTATTGTCAGGATAAGGGCACATCACACGTTAATGTACATAATCATACGTCTAATATTCTGGCTCAAAGGCTACGATTACAAATCACTCGAAGGTAAACCATTATATTCAAATTACATAATAAGGAAGTACCTAAGAGCTAGAAAGCTTTATATTGTATTAGAAATAGTTGGAGTTCTACTCTGGTTTATGGTAAAATTAATTCCACAAACAATTATGTGCGGAAAGCGTAAAAGAATAATTATAGCCGATAGGTACATTCCAGATTTTGCAGTCATGCAAGCTTTTACTAGTGGCATTGATGATAGCTATTTGATTAAACTCGTCAGATTCTTAGAGAAATTTTCAGGCATACACCCGCTTTATTTTTATGTTTACGTGAATCCTCATTTGGCCCTAGTTAGGAAGAAAGATGAACACTTAACGATATCTTTCTGCAATTACATGACCTCCAAATATCAGTACATTAGTAAATTTCTCAATCCAATTTTCATTGATACCGCGAATAGAAAACCTACAGAAATAGTGGTTGAGATTCTCGAAGAACTCAGAAAACAACATTTACTCGAAGGGTATTTTGTATGAAAGGTGTAAAAAACAACTTAGCTAACACATCTGTGAAAAGAAATGGTTTGTTAGTGCTAAAAGTAATAATGGATGTTTGTAGAGGACGTGCCGATAAACTTTTAGGCACGGAATTCAAAACGATAGGCGAGCAAGTTTTTTACATGGCAAAAGAAGGAAAAATGCTATCGCTCTTTTGCAACTTTATAGATTATTTCCCAATAGAATTTCAACCTTATCTAGAGAAGCGCTGTAGCCTGACAGACCTATATCTTAAATATTTAGAAATTATATCTGAGGAACTAAATAATGAAGGAGTTGAATACTACATTTTTAAGACCATTAAGCCATTTGCTTATGATATGACTGACATTGATATATTAATCATCGAGAAAAAAGATATGTTGATAACATCAGGAATACTTATGAAGAAACTTGGATTTAGAGTCGTTAGCAAAGGCACGTACTCATTAACATTTCGTAAAACCATTAATGGGTTTGATATAGACATCGATCTACAGTCAAGGATTTCCGCGGGAACTTTTGAGTATATTTTTGTTTCAGAGACGAAAAGAATTATAGGTAATATAGGTTATACTAAAAATGGCTTGTCCTTGTTGAAACCGGAGCTGGAATTGGCGATCATTGCTGGGCACGTTTTCTTCAAAGATCTTTCTGTGTCTTTGGCTGACCTTATATCTGCAGATTATTTGATTAAGACGGCTGATAAAAAAACCTTAATCACAATACTTGAGCATAATAAGCATATGAGCACGCCTTTTAGTATGATGTACTATCTTACAAACGTTTTCGAAAGGATTTTTTCTGATGATCTCCAGAGTTATCCCTCAGATAAATGTTCTCCAAAGCTTATACTCCTGGCACGACACTCCCTCAATCAACTTAGAGAATGTAATGGGCGAATCATAATACCCATTTTTCTATCCATCGAGATTTATCTAGAAACATTAGCTACATTAATAGAGGAACATCATTATAAACAACTTTTGGAAATAGTTGAAATGCCCCAATCGCGAGGTATCAAACTGTTTTTTAGGAGATTGGGGTTTTTATCACAAGAGGAAGCCATCAGGGTCTAGGAAATTGTTCCACTTAGCTTACTCGTTTAATCCAAGGAAAAAAGCAAACGTAACTGTAGCGTTCTTAACAGCTAATTACTTCAATAACAAAATTAGTGAGGGGCACAAGGTCCTTTCGGATAGAATTATAGACGTTGTACGTAGTAGTATTGATTGGAATGTATATATACTTTCTCTAGAAAATCCAGTAGAAGCCAAACGTGATTTGCTCTTTCAGGAAATAACCCCGAGTCTTCAAGAGTGGTTTTCTTCATCGATTAGGATTATTGGTTTTCTAAACTCTACTGATATCGACTTAATCCATATACTTGCATATAACAAAGTCTTTCCTACACTTTTGGATTTGATTACTCACGATGGGCGAAAGTCTCATAAAAAAGTTGTCCACCTCTATTATCATCCTAGTGCATTTAAAGATCCTAAGTACAAGCCTATCGAGTTACTTATTAAAACAAAAATTTTCGATATGGTACTAACCACGTCCAATACTCTTAAAGATTTCCTCCTGAAGAAACTAGCGCTGTCTGATGAGGTAATCCGCGTAATCCCGCCTATAGTTCCTCAAGAGTTTTTCGAGTTTGACTATTGGTCATCTAGAAAGTTGACACCTAAGCTAAGAAGAATTTATGGGTTAAATGAAAGCGATTTTGTAATCTCGTATATCGGCCATATAATCCCTCAGCGGGGCGTTTTTGAGTTATTAAAAGCTTTTAAAGAAGCATCCAAACTTAATCCCTATTTAAAATTAGTTATCTCATATCCCAACCTAGTTTTTAAAGACTCATCGCTCGACTACTTAACTATCCTCAGGAGAATAGTTGAAAAATACGAGCTTAAAGAGAAAGTACTTATAATCGGAAAACAAGACTTGAATAAACTTTATACAATATCTGATATCCTTTTTTTCGGTTTTAGAGATAGTTTCTATTTCACATACCCGCCACTCGTTGTTTGCGAAGCTATGGCTGCTGGTATGCCCTTCATTATAAAAAATTCCTCTTTAATGGCAGAGCTTTTTGGTAATGAAACACCCGTACCTGTCTACCAGCACGTCAATGAATTGACCGATGTATTGCGTGAAATTGCAAACAATCAGCAAACTCTTCTTAGGATCTCGAAAAAAGTTAAGGGCATCAGTGAGAAAAAATTCTCTGCGAGAAATGTTGTAACAAAGCTGAACAATGCATATTCGGCTGTGTTCAGCAACTATTGATGAAAATAGTTTACGTTGAACCAGTGAAAAATTCCAACTTCAAGTGAAAAAAGGTGCTATTGAAGAGGTGATATGAGAAATGTCACTTGAACTTGCTAAGGTTGGCTTTAAAGTGAGTATTTTTCAACCCTACAGTTCGAAATATGTTATCTAAAGTTGTGGAAGTGTTTGTACTTCATCAAATTTTATGGGCAAAGAAACTTTGATACATTTTCACAACTTAATATCCTGCATCGCCCTACTGCACTATGGGTTGTGATAACAAGAATGTGGTACTCTTGCTTCACTATTCTCTGTGGATAATTAAAACTAGTAGAATGTGTGCTCCAATGATTTCTGCATTTTCTGTTAAAAGTATAGAAACACTGAATTGGGTGGAAATAAATGTAGGCCATATCGTTCGACCTAGTGATTCCAGTGAGGCAGTTTGTAGGATCGTTTCTGACGATGGGCTGGATAGAATCTTTTCCAAGAACTAAATAGATAGCGTGAAGTTTTCAATAGAGAAAGTTGTTGAAAGATTAGAGAAGGTATATGCAGAAGTAGTTAAAGGTAGGGTAGCTTGACTGTTGACATCCTTCTTGTTTTCCCTGGAATTCTAGAAGCCTTAACAAAAAGGGGAGGAGGACGTGAAGAAATATTGCTGCAAGTGGCTGTAGAATTATCTAACAGTTTCAACATTTCAATTGTTGCACCCTTCTTTGGCAAGTATAAAAAAGTAATAACACATTCTTCAAGTCTGATAATCGAGAACTTATATTTTCCAGCTATGAAGAATTACCCTCCTAAAAATAGGGTTTCTGTTATTATTCATATATTTTCTATAATTTTATTTTATCAATTTTTAGTTATGATGAAAATTGTTCGGTTAAAGAAAGATGGGTTAAAAATTATTATTTTTAGTGATGCTTTTAGTGGTATCATACCAGCGATTATTGCAAAACTTTTGAATACAAAAATTGTATATTATGAAGGAAACCTCATACCATGGGCAGATCCTTACATTTTTTCTAGAAGCATAAGCATTATAAGTACTTTTTGGCGCTCTTTTACCCTTGTTGTTGGCTGTGGCTTATGCAGAGTAGCTAATGTTATAATAGTTAACGACGGTTTAATAATGGAAGGTATTACTAGGCATGGAATAAGAAAAAGTAAAATTTTCATAGTAAGGGCAGGAGTTGATACAAATGCATTTAGTCCTATAGAAGTGGCCACACCTTCAGAGGCAGAGTTCCACGTAGGTTTTATTGGGCGTTTAATAGAAGAAAAAGGTGCCCCAATCCTTCTTAAGCTATGCAAAACTGCTACAAATATGTTGCCACAAGTAAAGTTCATGATTTTCGGAGATGGACCATATAAAAAATACTTTGAAACTCTACCAAATGTTAAGTACGTAGGATGGGTTGACCATAATGCATTACCTAAGTGGTTGTCCCTTATAGATGTAATTGTAAGTTTTCAAAAAACTTTTGGAATGGGTGAAATAGAAGCTTTAGCGTGTGGTAAGCCGGTTGTCGCATATAGAATTGGTGAAATGCCAAAGCTTATTAAGGAAGGAAAAACGGGGATACTGTGCCAGCCAGAGGTAAATTCTCTTGTAGAAGCCATTTCTAAACTAATAAATAATAAGGCTATTATTAAGAGACTATGTGAAAACGCTAGACTTGAAGCCATAAATAACTATGATTGGAAGATTATAGGACAAAAATGGAAGACTATTATCAAGTGTTTACTGGCAAATACGTAGACTTATAATTGTTATAGGGGAAACAGTAAATGTGTAAGTTAAATTTAACTAACATAAAAGTTAACGAATTTAAATTCTTGGAATCAAAAATCTTTTGCTAATAGTTCCTCATTTTAAGGTTTTTACTAAAGACCATTCACTCTTTATAGGACCATACCTAAGAATAGGATTGTGCAATGGACGATACTTCTTTTGCATCGTTTTGTCTACGCTGATGCATCTAATAAATACAATTAAAGAAGTTAATCGCTACATCCCTAGGCAGATCCTTGACTTAGCAGGTTTACAAAACCAGCTTTTTAGGCTGGCACATTAACTATTAGGAATGGAGAATTATGTCTATTTATAAAATGAGGATGTTGATTATGTTACTGGTAATCGTATACTCAGTTTTATTGTTGGAGTTTTTAAACCTCCTAACATTTTTCCCATTGTCGGGTGATTCGTATTATCATGGGGCCGCTGCTTTATCCATACCTCTAGTGCGGAGGATTGATGAATCATTGTATAGTTATTATAGTTATCCCATAACTTTCATTTTTGGTGGTTTATTATGCGAGATTTCACATTTAGATGGGCTTGTCTTTTTCAAGATTTATTCCATACTTGCATCAGTATATATCGTCTTAATTGGCTTTTTAATTGGTAAACGCCTTTTTGAAGATCTTTCATCGGCAATCCTATGCTCTATCTTAACTGTATCCAGTGCATATTATTTTCCAAGGTGGTTTTCTCCCTTTTCATTATCATCGATTTTCACGATGACCGCATTCTACTGTTTCTTAGTGTTATGCGTAAAGCGTGATTCTAGCTGGTCCGGCGTTACCATCCTATTCATTGCGGCCTGTATATTATCCCATTTGGGCAATGCCACATTCTTTTTGCTATATCTTCTTGGAATGCTTTCACTAATTCTCCTAAGAAGATGGGGCAACGCAGAGAGGAGTATACACAGGAATACTGCATATTTCTGGATACCAACAACTGTTATTGGTTTTTCATCCCTCTTATTTTTGTTTTGGAATTTATTCATTAATGATTTTCAAACAGCTCTACTAATCAGGGATGTCATTAACACTATCGTGAATCCGCCGGTCGAGGATGTGGTTCAATTGTTCACCGAAGTGTACTTTAAGAAATATGATCTACTTTCAGTTTTGAGGCGTATTTATATACTTTCCATTCCGTCAATAGGGTCGCTAGGTGCCTTCTATTGGGGTTTATATGGTCGCAAGCGTTCAGGCATAAAGTTTGGCATGTTTCTGTCTTTGTTTGTAGCACAGCTCTTCTCCATAATACTTAATGTAGCTGACTACTCTATGAGGTTTGGGTTTGCTTGGGGTTTTGGAATTGCTACGCGAACAAGATGGGTGTTATACTTAGTTTCTTCATGGTGGATCGCGGACCTTGTTGTCGACTTTAAGAGACATCTTCTAGAGTTTATGGAAAAAAGGTCGCCCACTGTCTTATTGAGAAAAATGTTAGTGGCAATATTGATTGTTATGCTCCTACTACCGGGAACGTTACTTTTTTATTTCAATTTTGTAGAATCCATTCCCAAGGTAGTGAGTGATAGGGACATGCAATTTAACATTTATCTTGCTCACTTCACTTCCGCTATTCCAAATCTGTATGGTTACACAACTCAAAATAACATCCTGTATTACTGTCTTACAAGGTTACGTGGCATTCGAGAAGCGAACCTGATCGCTAGACATCTGATTTCTATATCCGAGGCTGTTTATCCCTATGAGGACGGTTCGTTAAGTGGTATCTTAAGCTGTATGAACACATTAATAGCTGTGAACAAAAAGCGTGCTCTTTCAATTTACTATGGCTTTGAGAGTACGGTTGATATGGTGTTCTTCTCGTTTAGCACCGAGAAATCTGCTATAATATTTGATAACGGGGATCATAAAATTTTCCTTAAGGAGAGTGGCTGATTGCAAAAGTGTGAGAGGAAGATTTTAGCCGTACTTCCAGCCATATATGGCTCTACTGGAGATGTTATTAATGAAATGTCACTTCTATCGTCTATGCGTAAAAAGGGTGTTTTCTGTTACATATTTACAACATTATCCCCCTTCCAAATCATTAGATATAGAAAATCAAAATTCAGTGTTCCTGAAAACATGCACGTTTTTAAATTTATAACACCGCCGAGGCCCAATCCCTTCTTAAGCCTTATTTTACGCTTACTTTTCTCTTATATCTTTGCCTCCTTAATCTTGATAAGTGGTTTATCACGTAAATTAAGCTTGATTTACGTCAGGGATTCCGCCTTCGCTCCAGCCTTTTTATCCCTGAAGTCCTTAGCAGATAAAACCATAGTTAAGATCCCAACAATACTAGAAGCGGAAATCCCCTGCAAGGGTTTAGCTAAGCGTTTAGCTGACAGAATAATTGAACTGACTGACCGAGTTGCATTTGCCAAAGCTAAAAAAATAGCCATTCATTCTATTCCACAAGCAATAGAACTTGTCAGAAGGCGCAGATCTGTTCCAAAAGGCGGATTTATCGCAGTGCCGCCTGGTTTTTCTCCAGATGTTATAAATAGAATTAAGGCAAAAGCCATCCCTCAAATTTCCAATAACACCAATTTCAAAGTGGGTTATGTTGGGACACTATATCGTTTACAAGGTGTTGACCTTTTAGCAGAAGCCACATCCCTAGTCATAGGAAAGTTCTCTCACATAGAGTTAGTAATTATCGGTGACGGCCCATTAAAACAAGATATGCTTAAATTTTGCAGAGAGAAAGGCATAAAATGTGAGGTCACAGGCTTTATACCCCATAAAGAGGCTTTAGCGAAAATGCTTAACCTTGATGTTTTGGTCGCACCGCGTAGGCGTACCGCTGTTACGGAAACAGTAATTCCGATAAAAGTCATTGAAGCATGGGCCCTGGGAATTCCTGTCGTAGTTACGCGTCACAAAGTATTTGAGATTAGATATCGCGATTTAGAGGACGTAGTTTATTGTGAGCCTGAACCAGAAGATATTGCAGATAAAATCATACTTTTACTGCAGAATAAAGCTCTAAGAGATAAATTGCGACGAAAGGGTCCGGAACTTGCTAGAGAATACAGCTATGATACTACTGCTGAAAAACTGCTAAAGTGCTAAAGATGACGCAAATGAACTTACCCTTCATTCTAAGTGAAGAACGACTGCAATGTAAGATAAAGACTCATGCAATGAAATATGGTATTCTCAGCAGACCCAAATACATTATCACCGATGAAGTCGTTCACTCTTCGATCTTAAAAGTAACAACAAAATTAAGTTCACTTTTCGTAATGGTTGCGACGCCATATCCAAGAACATATTACATCCGATTGATGTTTCGTCCGCCATTTATTGTTTGTAGAAAAGATCTTGACGGACGCTACGAAAATCCATCGATCCTTTTTTCAAGCGACGGAATTTATTGGACGGAGAAAACTCAAAATCCAATATTTCCCCCTCCAAGGAATGCAAAGAGAAGCAGTGGTCCACATAATTATGACCCTTGTCTAGTATGGAATCCGAAAAAGGAAAAAGCCTTTTTATTTTTCAATAATTGGGGCGATGGATTCAGAAACGTAAGGCTATTAGTAAGCAAGGATTTTAATAATTGGACGGATATAGGTCCAACTGATGTCGAAATAGTAGATGGCAATAATATTCGGGTCTCACCATCTGTTACGTATGAGAGTGAAGAGAATAAGTTTTACATGCTATTTGTTCACGCTGATCTATATTCAAATGAAAAACCTTTCCTTGAACTACTTCACAGCGTTGACGGCCTACATTGGGTTAAAAATGCAGAATTGGATTTATCTGTAAATATCAATGGTTCAAAATTCTACCCATGGCATATTGTCTTCAGGAAAGTTGGCGATGAATACTGGATGCTTTCATCCATGAACTATGGAAACCTTTCCCGACCGCCGATGTATCTTTTCTTTTCCAGAAGTAAGGATTTGATAAATTGGGAAGTCTATAATAAACCGGTTTTAAAACCAAGCAATAATGGATTTGATGACAAAATGATATATCATAGCGACTTACTTGTTGATAAGGATGATGTCTATTTATGGTTCTCTGGCGTTTCTAAGGCAAACAGATATGGAATAGGTTTAGTTAAAGGCAAATTATCAAATGGAGCTAACAATGACATTCAAAGCAGTAATGTTGTACGAATAGATCATATCTAAGTTATAAAACTGTCTCATTACTGAACGTTATATAACTACGGAGGTGTCGCTGATTGGTTGGAATAGTTGGCTATACCAAATTTAAAACTTTGCCGAATGGAAATCAAGTAAAAGAAATGGCTAAAAGTATAAGGACGGATGTAGGCCAAAGTATAGTATATATTTTAGTAACGAGCTCATAGATATTGCTTTAGTCACTAACACTGAACTTAGTTCATGTAGAAATGCTACCAATGAAGATGGCCGTATTATGTGTTTTTGTTTACGGTAAGATTTATGAGTACACTAAAGAGCTGGAGATGCTGAAAATAATGGGTCATAGATTTCAAGATGATAAGAACATCGCCGAATTTATTGGACATGCCTATGAGGAATATGGTGAGGATGCATTCCGTAATTTAAACGGTTCTTTTTGCTTAGTGATCTCCAATATGAATAACCGCGAAGTGCTCGTTGTTACTGACATGTTTGGAACAAGACCAATATATTATGCCTTTCAAAATGGTGAACTTATTTTTTCTTCACATTCACGAGCCATATTGCATTATCCTTCGTTTCACAAGGAGTTAAACGAGAGAACTTTAGTTAAATTCCTTATGTTTGGTAAGATAGGGATTCTTGGCGATGAAACGTGGTTTAAAGGTATAAAGCTGATGCCTCCTGCCTCTATTTTAAAATTTGATGGAATTAACCTTATTATCAAAAAATATTGGGATTTAGAATATCATTCAGAACTTAAAGAAAGGGAAGCCGTGAAAGCCCTAACTAAAAGATTTGTGAAAGCAGTGAACGTTAGAGCTGACAGTGTAAGTGAAGGATTATGTCTAATGTTAAGCGGGAGCTTGGATTCAAGATCCGTTTTAGCAGCATTAAACACGAGGAATCTTCAAAAAGTTACGGCTGTGACATTTGGAACTAAGAACTGTGATGACATAATAATTGCTAAGATGGTTACAAAAAAGTTGGGGGTCAAGCATTTAGTGATAGAATATGATCCGGACAAACTTGTAAGGTATGCTAAGGATGTAGTTTATTTAACAGAAGGACAAGACACCGTTAACGTAGCTTTCATACCCTATGTGGCTGAAAAATTGGGGGATGGGATTTAAATATTTCTTGCAAGGATACATATTTGACGTACTACTTGGAGGAAGTTTCCTACCAAAAGAGGCTTTTCAATGCGAAAACGCTTCTGATTTAACAACAATTTTGGTAACTAAATACACGATTTTCCCAATAGAAGAAATTAAAAAGTTGCTTAATCCAATATTTCACAAGTATATAATTTCTGTGCTTAATGAATTTCATAAGTTGGTTAAGGATGGCAAGGGTGATTCGTTTGCGAATTTGAGCGACTATTTTGTGATAAATACTCGGATGAGGAGGTACACTCTCATGGGCTCTATACTTAATAGGTACTTCTTGGAAGAGTTATTGCCGACTATAGATAAAGAGGTAATTGATGTTATTAGGCGAATTCCGCCAGAATTAAGATTTAACCACTATTTATACAGAGAGTTCCTTATAAGATTAAACCCGGAACTTGCAAAGGTTCCTTATCAAAAGACCTTGATTTCGCCAATATTTCCGCACATGTTATGGCAACTTGGTCGTCTACTGTTAATACTAAATAAAATCGCTAAAGGTAAGCTAGTCGAACATACATACTTTAACTTTGACGAGATATTGCGTACTTCAAATAATTGGAAAAAGCTGGTAACGGAAACTTTGCTTAATAGCGAATCATTAGCATATAAACTTGGCTACCTCAATAAAGATTTCGTTGAAAAACTTATAAAAGCTCATTATTCTGGAAAGAATTATGGTGAAAAAATAGCCTTCCTAATCACCTTTGAATTATTTCTTAGAGTTTTCTTTTAAAGTGAATATTCATTGAGGTGGAGAACTTTGAAGATACTTTTGTTAACGTCTGTCGATCATCCTCAAGTTAAATATGAGGCCGAATATTTAAGTAGAAAGCTTAATCTCACATACATGGTTACTCCTGTTTTGGGTAAAAGACAACTTCCACACGCATTTATACACGCTTTTAAATACCTTCTTAAACATTTTCCAGAAGTTTGCATATCCTTATTGAAATTAAGGGTTCCACTCATTCCACAATTGCTTCCTTACATTTTGATGTCAAGTATCATTTTGGAGAAAGAAAAGATGCATAGTAGAAAGTATGATCTCATATATGCTCACTGGCTCTATCCTGCTGGATTTATAGGCTTAATGCTTTCGAAAATTTTGAACTGTAAGATTGTCTCAGCTATTTGGGGCTATGATATTCAAGTATTACGCGAAGCAAAAGATTATGGTGTTCGAGGGCTAAATAGAGTAATATCTAGGATTGTAATTGAAAAATCTGATTTAGTAATAGCAAATCACAAGGTTCATAAAATATTGGCACAACGTATTTCAAGCCCAAAGACTTATGGTAGAATTCTCTATGTTCCTCCTGCAATCCCCGACATATCTTTAGATGCTCAAGACGAGTTTACAACTGAACTTAAAGAAAGATTGCAGTTTATTCAAGATAAACTGAGGAGAAAGGATATTGTGTTGTACTCTCCCTCCCTAAGACCCATATATGGTGTAAGGGAGTTTGTGAAAGCTGCTCAAATAGTTAGCGTCTCTTTAAAAGACTGCATTTTTATTATCGTAGGTGATGGCGAATTAAAGGGTGAAGTTATCAAATTTATTAAAGAGAATGGTTTAGAGGATAAAGTTGTTTTAGTGGGAAAGGTGAGTCATGAGTCTATGAAGGTTCTATACAAATTATCGGCTTTAGTCTGTGACTTAGCATATCCTGGTACAGGAACAACAGCTCTAGAGGCATTATGTTTCGGAAAACCAGTTATAGGAATAGAATCCCCTAAAACTATCGTAACACATGAAGTTAATGGCTTCATAATAAGAAAAGGCGATTATAAAAGTCTTGCAAATTATATAATAGCAATTTTGAAAGACGATGGATTAAGAAGGAAATTCTCTATAAATGCTAGGAAAACTTTTGAAGATAAATTTATCATTCAAAAAAGGATAAATGAACTTTTGGAAATATTTGATGGTGTGATTAAATAATTATGGCCGCTTTAGAGATGGTTGAAGGAATTTTGAGGTGGAAGAATAAGAAGTGGGTGCCTCCAACATTTAATGAATATGGTTTAACCAGATGGTTTTGGATGGTGCAACATCCTCAGAATTTGAAGATCGGTAAGTACGTTGATATAGGGGCCTTCACGTATATGAATGCACTTTATGGTATAGAATTAGAGGATTTTGTTCAAATAGGATCACACTGCTCGATCTACTCAATTTCTACTATAGATGGGAAGAAGGGTAAAGTTGTGATAAGGAAGAATGCAAGGATTGGAAGTCACTGTGTTGTCATGCCAGGAGTGACTATAGGGGAAAACAGCATAATTGGCGCATTTAGTTTCATTAAGAGGGACGTACCCGCCAATGTTATAGCCTTCGGTAATCCGTTGAGGGTCTTTAGACGGTTAACAGATGATGAAATAAATATCATGCTCAAGGCTATCGAAGAGGTAAAAAGGGCGAATGGTGAAGAATAAGGCATCATGAATTGGGAAAAAGATACGCAATGGAGCTATTGAAGAAATAATATTGCGCTAGGCAAAAGCTTTTAAGTTTTTACTTAAATAGTATAGACATGGCAGTCATGGTGGTTGGCGGCTCAGGCTTCATAGGAAGTGAAGTTACTAAGGCGTTGGTCAAAAATGGAATTGATACAATATCTTGTGATCTTATACAACCAAGTATTGCAGACGGGAGCAAATGGATGCGAGCCGACATTTTGGAATTAACGTCCATAGAAAGGATCCTCTTTGAATACGAAGTTGACATGATTATACATCTTGTTGGTCTTCCTGCTATAGAATACTGCGAAAAGAATCCTCACTTCAGTTTCTTACTAAATGTGGCATCAGTTCAGAATACTCTTGAGGCCATGAGGAAGGCGGATGTGAAGAAGATAATCTTCGCATCTTCAGCTGCCGTATACGGCCTTCACGCAGATGAGCCGCTAAGAGAAACTAAAATAACGGCGCCTAAATCAATATATGGATATCATAAGCTTATAGCGGAGGAGACGATAAAAGCTTACAATCGTTCTTACGGGATAAGCTACGTAATTCTGAGGTTATTTAATGTGTATGGAGGGAACCCATATAGTGGTAAGGATGTTATATCAATTTTCATAAGAAGAGCAATTAAAAATGAACCTCTATTAGTTAAGGGACCAAGAAAGTTCAGAGATTTTGTTCATGTAAATGATGTGGCTAAGGCATTTCTAGCCTCTCTCAGAGAAGATGTCCTTAATGAAGTCATAAATATAGGAACTGGAGAGAAAACAACTTTGGGCGATGTCGCTCAGCATATCAAAGAATATTTTAACAATGTTAAAATAATTGAAGAGCAAACAGCAGACGATGGAACAGGCCTTTACGCTGATATTTCCAAAGCAAAGTCCGTTCTAAAATTTGAACCTATCAGGTCGAGGGAGGGCATAGGCAGTCACATAGCAAAGTATTCACAAACAGTTGTGGTGAGATAACTTTGGTGACTTGGAAGATACCACTCTATAAAGTTTATTGGGAAGAAGACGACGTCGAAGCGGTAACGAAGGTCATAAAGAGGGGAATGTATTGGGCGGTAGGACCTGAGATAGAGGAATTTGAGAAAATAGTGTCTCAATATGTCGGAACAAAATATGCAGTGGCATTCAATTCTGGAACATCAGCTCTTCATGCTACCATGATAGCAATCGACCTTAAGCCTGATGAGGAAGTAATTACACCATCTTTCACATTCATAGCGACTTGCAATGCTCCGCTCTTTGTAGGAGCACGCCCAGTCTTTGCCGATATAGAGGAGGAGACCTTTGGATTAGATCCTGCTTCCGTCCTTGAGAAAATAGGTCCCAAGACTAGGGCAGTGATGCCAATACATTATGGGGGAATGCCATGTAAGCACATAGAAGAATTAAGGGAAATTTGTGAAGAGAGAGGATTAATACTCATAGAAGATGCTGCTGAATCTCTAGGGGCAAGAATAAGTAGCAAGCCTATTGGAGGTTTTGGCCATGCGGCAATATTGAGCTTCTGCGGAAATAAAGTGATAACTACGGGAGAAGGCGGAATGGTACTCACCAATTCTGGTGAAATGTACGAAAAACTGAAACTAATTAGGTCTCATGGAAGGCTCGAAACTGAGCCATACTTCCTTACAACAAAGACGTTAGATTACGTCACCTTGGGATTCAACTGGAGAATCCCCACTATAGTCGCAGCACTAGGTATCTCACAGATGAGAAAATTAGATAAAGTTATCGAGATGAGGAGAAGGAATGCTGATTACCTAACAAACAGGTTGAAATCTATTGGAGACATAATTACACCCCATGAACCGCCAGATCTCTTTTGCGTATACCAAATGTACACTATTCGTGTTAAGAATGGTCTGAGAGATAAACTAAGAGAACACTTAGCAAAGAAGCAGATAATGTCTAAGGCATATTTTGAACCCGCCCACTTAACACATTTTTATAAAAACATTTTACGATATTCTGACCATTTACCAGTAACGGAAAAAGTATCAAGAGAAGTGTTGACCTTACCATTATATCCGACTATGACCAAGGATGAACTCGATTACATCATAGAATCCATTAAAGAATTCTTTGAATCAGATTTACAAAAGTCTTAGTTATATGTCCATCTTATAATACTGATGAAAATTGGTCCATTTCACAATTCAGTCTTTTAAAGTGCTTTGAGGGCAGAGCTGTTTTGAACGCATAACAACATCAAGCCTGCGATCAGGGTGAGAAGCAACTCTGTTGCCAAGAGCAGAGGATGCCTGCCGAGAAAGTATGCTGTGATAGAGCAGAAGATGTTCAAACCCAAAGCATGGAGTAGAATACACAGGTTCGGCTACAGGTGGAGGGTTAAAGGAGCCTTCTCATGCATAAAACGCATCTTCGGAGAATACGTCACAGCAAAGAAGTTCGTCAACATGGCCAAAGAGATGGCTATGAAGGCATCCCTCTACAACCTCTTCATAGCCACAGTGTAGGCCGGCAAGACCTGCCCAGCGAAGCTAGTCCCCCACCATGGATTCATGCAACAAACCAATGGTTATCAAAAATTTAATAAAAGAGTACAATTACAAATGCAGAATACCTGAGTTCCGAAACCAGCGAAACTTATTCAGTTTGGGAATAGATTAAGGTGTCCGCTATTGTTTTAAGAATTAAAAAGGTAAGGCTTACAGTATATGTACTAGGTCGAGGGCATGAGTAATATTAGTGTTATAGGTCTTGGATATATAGGTCTTCCAACAGCGGTCTTGTTTGCTAATAGAGGTTTCAATACTGTTGGTGTTGATGTCGATATTTCCAAGGTTGAGGCCGTCAATAGCGGTAGGTGTAATATCCGCGAACCCGGCTTGGCAGAGCTGCTTCGTGACGCCGTTTCGAAGGGCTATCTCAGAGCTACCGTGAACGCTGTTGATGCTGTGAAAGAGTCTGACGCCGTAATCATTGCCGTACCCACGCCCGTTAAAAATGGTGTTGCCGACCTTAGTTACCTCACGAGTGCCCTTGAAGACGTTAGGATAGGCCTGCACAGAGGACTACTGGTCATTATAGAGTCTACAGTTCCACTTGGGACCACTACTGGTTTTGCTAGGCCTCTGCTTGAAGAGTCTGGGTTCAGAGTTGAAAATGATTTCTATCTTGCTCACGTCCCTGAAAGGATCGCCCCTGGAAGGGCCATTGAAGAGCTTTTAAACATGCCACGCACGGTCGGCGGTGTCGGCCCTAAATCTACTGAGAAGGCTGTTGAGCTCTACAGCAAGGTTACTCGCAGGCTCCTACAAACGGACGCCACTACAGCGGAGTTCGTTAAACTTATTGAAAACACCTACAGGGATTTGAATATCGCTTACGCAAATCTGCTAGCCATCATAGCTGAAAAAATAGGAGTGGACGTATATGAGGCTATTAGGCTCGCTAATACCCATTCACGGGTAAACATACATTTACCTGGAGCTGGTGTTGGAGGCCCCTGCCTAACTAAGGATCCCTATATGCTGGCCTCACTACTCCCAGACTTCTGGGGCTTAGATTTGATAAGGCTTGTTAGGAAGATAAACGAATACATGCCTAAGCACATGGTGAACATGGTTGAGGGAGCCTTGGCAGATGCAAGGCTGGGTCTCGCTGGTACTAAGATAGCTGTTCTTGGAAGTGCTTACAAGGGTGGTGTTGATGATACAAGAGAAAGCCCGGCCAAGTATATTGTCAGAGAGCTACTGAATAGAGGTGCTAAAGTCGTTGTGTACGATCCCTACACAAGCGAATCTTTTGGTGCTGAAAGAGCCTCCACGCTTGAAGGAGCTACTAGAGATGCTGATGTAATTGTCATTGTTACAGATCACCCTGAATTTAAGAAGCTAGAGCTAGACACGCTTGGAAGGCTTGTTAAGCATAAGATAATAGTTGATGGTAGAAGGGTTGTAGAACCTTATCACGCTATCAAGTATGGATTTAGCTATTATGGAATTGGCTACGGTAGGGCCTTTAAAGTATGAGCATAGTTGTGGTTGTTGGTACTAGGCCTGAGATAATAAAGATGGCCCCTGTTGTAAAGGAGCTTGAGAAGAGAGGTGTAGAATTCACGTTCATTCATACTGGACAGCATTTCGACTATGAAATGAGCCAGATATTTATAGAAGAGCTCGGTTTACCAAAATCTCATGAGACGTTTGTGTTGGAGAATGGCAATCCGGCTGCTCAAATAGGGGAAATGATGATTAAGCTTGAAAAGTCTTTGGAGAGACTCTGGACTAGGAAGCCCAGTATTATGCTGATACAGGGTGACACCAACACTATGCTGGCAGCTGGTCTAACTGCGATTAAGCTGGGTGTTGGGATAGGACATGTTGAAGCGGGTTTAAGAAGTTTTGACTGGAGAATGCCCGAAGAGCATAACAGGAGAATGATAGATCATGTATCCCACTATCTCTTCGCACCCACAGAAGTTGCTAAAAAGAATTTGCTTGATGAGCATGTATGGGGTGAAATATTCGTTACTGGAAACACGATTATAGATGCTGTTGAAATGTACTTTGATAGGGTTAAAGAGGCTGAGAAAAAGGTTTTGGAGCAGGTAAAGTTTAGTGATTATGCGCTTGTAACCTTTCACAGGGCTGAAAATGTTGATAACCCGCATATTTTAAGGGATTTTGTCAATATTTTAAGAAAGAGCCATATACCAATAGTCTTCCCGATACATCCAAGAACTGAAAGGAGGTTGAAGGAGCATGGGGTATGGAATGAGATTGAAGACATTCAACATTTACAGTTGATTCCACCACAAGGCTACTTTGAGTTCCTAGCTCTCATGAAAAACTGCAAGATTATAATGACGGACTCTGGAGGTCTCCAGGAGGAAGCTACACATACAAGAATAAGAAAACCTGTCCTGGTATTGAGAAACTCTACAGAGAGACCAGAAGCCGTAGTTCATGGTTTCGCAAGAGTAGTTGGCATAAACCCTACTGTGGTCCTAGCAGAACTTGAAAAATTCCTTAGCGAAGAAATTAGTCTTCCAGAACACTCTCCATTTGGAGATGGAAAAGCCGCCGTAAGAATAGTAGACATTACTATGTCAAAACTAGACATGTAGATACAAACTCACTGCTCTGCAACCCCATCTATCATCTCCCTTCTAAGCTCAAACACCACAGTTCCTCCACACGTATAAGGTTCTCCGGGGTCAGGACACTGCACATACCCCACATCATTTTCTTTTCCAATTCCCAAAACCTTTGCAGGAGCTGAGCTGCCCTTCAAATGCAGGTTTCAGTGTATGAGGCATGTGAGAACGAGCAATCCTTAAAATATAAGATAGCCGAGTTTAAAGCGGCTTTAAAGAGCGGTGTAGCTATGTCTTCAAATTCTCGCGAGGGGCTTCTGGCGGTTGCTGAGGAGACTGCTGGTGGTGTCTTCCATCTTTTCTGGGGTGGCAGCCTTGCAACCGTTCTTTCCGCTGTCTGCGCGATACTGGTGGCTAGGCTTCTTGGTCCAGAGTTGTATGGAGTGTACTCGCTGGCCTTGATTGTTTCCAGTTTTCTCATGCTTTTCACAGACTTTGGGGTAAGCCAGGCTCTTACACGTTTTATAGCCCATCACATGTCTAGAGGTGAGCAGGGTCATGTGATCCCTCTTCTTAGGACGGGTTTGGTGTTCAGTCTTGCAACATCCTTCATCATATTTTCTGTGGGCTTCATCCTCGCTGACCAGCTTACAAGCCTTCTTGTGAGCAGGCCTGGAATGGTTTACTTGGTGAGGCTAACTTTGATCCTTGTCGTACTTCAGCCGCTTTCCACGCTCATGAGAGGCGCACTACTGGGCTTCGGAGACATGAGAGGCTACGCCATGATAGATGTTGTCCGCCAAGTTTTCAGGGCTGTAGTGAGCCCTCTCCTCATAGTTTTGGGCTTAAGCGTGGAGGGTGCTGTAGCAGGCTACGTGATCGCCTTCACAGCAGGCTTTCTCATAAGCCTAATGTTGCTTTATAGGCATTATATGCGGGTTAGGATGTTAAGCCCTAAACTTGATGATCAAGCAAGTTCAAGACTTCTTGTGAGCATGTTATCCTATGGCTCACCGCTCTATCTGTCAAACACCATTCAAAGCTTTGCGACAACTGTTCAAGGTGTGATCCTCGCCTACTTTACAACAAACTTTCTTATCGGAAACTTTAACACGGCAATGAACTTCGCTGTACTCATAACTCTTGTCTCCTCGCCTGTGGCCACAGCCCTCTTCCCAGCCTTCTCCAAGCTTGACAATAATGGTGGCGAAGTCAAAACCATGTTCACTTACTCCGTCAAATACACTTCAGCACTCATAGTCCCTGCCGCCGTTTTCGTCTCAACAATGTCCAGGGACCTGATATTCCTGCTTTACGGCACAAGCTACAGCCAAGCACCCCTATACCTAACCCTATACACTGTAACATTCCTCTTCGCAGGATTAGGGTCAACAGTGCTTGGAAGCTTCTTCAGCGGCATAGGAGACTCAAAAGTCAACCTGAAAGCAACACTCCTCTATGTATGCATATTCATACCATCAGCCATAGCACTTACAAGCGTCCTCCAAGTAGAGGGCCTACTAATCGCGATAATAGCGGCTACAGCAACCTCAACCCTCTACAGCCTATTAGTAGCGAATAGAAGATACCATTTGAGAATTGACCTTAAAAGCTCAGCCAAAATATATCTTGCGGCCTTCCTAGCGGCAGCCCCGACAACTCTCCTCGCACAATATTCGCCGCTTCCGAGGATAGCGAACCTAACTTTAGGTGCAATATTATACTTTACCGTCTACCTGACAGCTGTCCCCCTCCTTAGAATTTTAACTAGGGAAGATCTTAAAACCCTAACTCGCATATTTGACAAAGTAGCAGTCCTACGGCCCATAGTGCAAATAATCTCAAGCTACGAGAATAAGATAATGGCTTTTTTGACCTAATATTTAATGGATTTCCGCTCATATCCACTTTTTCAACCATATGTTGATGGCTTAAGGGTGTGTCTGTGATTTAAAGGGTGAAATGAGATAGTTGTCTGCTTTTAAATCTCTCTTTTTCAGTCTTATATATGGTAATAGAAGTTTATTTAGCACTCAAATTGTTCGTAAGTTATGTGACATATTTAGAGGTTCTGATGAAGTTAAAATTATTAATAGGGTTCATGATGAATTTAGCAAGTTTAACGTTCAGCATTTGAATATTCCTGAAAGTGTAAGAAAGGTTTTTGGACAGTCCGTTGACGCTTTCGTCAAGTTTGAGGCTGCTAAAACTCATGCTAGGAGGGTTTCATTTT
>Ga0209225_1001333_pt1 | contig 24782 bp, 32 predicted proteins | sample WasSprMetagenome_FD_184732 | JGI IMG/M metagenome (GOLD analysis project Ga0209225, IMG submission 184732) | Sulfidic aquatic microbial communities from Washburn Spring, Yellowstone National Park, USA - WS (SPAdes) (version 3) | ecosystem: Environmental > Aquatic > Thermal springs > Hot (42-90C)... | reverse complement strand
CCAAAATAAAGAGTGGAGTCCCTGGTTGGACCTCTTTTAGATAGGTGTAAAGGGAGGAGGGTTTAGCAAACCAAACCTCTGCCTCTGGATGAAGAAGCTTAATAAGACAGGCCGAACAAACACCATCCGCATCCCCGTGAGCGAAGATTTTCATCAACAAAAAGCATTTCGCGATTTAACTCGTCACTACAAATAATTTGAAGGGCCCGTAGCTCAGCCAGGTTAGAGCATCCGGCTCATAACCGGGAGGTCGAGGGTTCAAATCCCTCCGGGCCCACCCTTCTTTTAAAACAGAAAGGAGTGAGATCTACGACACGTCTCCCGGCCACGTTACATCGTCATCGTCGTGCACTTTCAGCTCGATTTTCTTCGAAGAGTCTAGAGGCTTCAGCCTGCCCACCGCCTCAACCCTGATGAAAGTAGATTTATACCAATCAACGTTTGGAGGCAGAAGCTTATACTCAAACCTTAGATTTTTCAAAAGTGCCTTTTCGTAAAGAAAACCTATCTCATAATCCTTTGTTGGATAGCTGGAATGTTCTCTAATGGCGTCGGTTATTGCAAGGTTCATCCTAGTTAGAAATTTCTGAAGCCAGAGCCACTTGGTGGGGGAGGCCTCAAGAGTAGTTAAACCAAAGTAACCCGAGGACCCGCAGGGTTTAAGGGCACTCACTGCTCTGCTTAGAAAAGCCCTCAAGCCCGAGAGGGTTTCGAGTGGATCTGTTACAAATACATCGAACTTTTGTCGCAGTTCCCTCGGGAGAGGATTTCTCACGTCATGATTTATGAACTCTATATTCAGTCCGTGATTTTTCGAGATTCTCTCGAGGAAATCTCCTAGTCTTTTGTCAGCATCAATAACCGTTATCCTTCGTGGCATACGCGTGAGAGCCAATCCTATACTGACAAGGTCATCGTCCCCGACAAGTATTATAGATTTTTCCTCCACATCGCTGTATTCGTGCATGAGTGCTATCCTAGCGAATACATCTTCGGGCCTCATGTATCCCTGAAGAAGACTTACCAATGGCTTTGGTCTTTCGGAGGTCAATTCCTTAAACCTTTTTACAAGGGGATTCAGTTTTTTTGGAAGAAGAACTCTCCCCAGACATTTGGGACAACGAACAGATGCGAAGATTTCTTCTTTTGGTACGGGTTTCTTCAGGGAGATATACTTCCCGTCTGTTTTGATTACCCCTTCTTCGTACAGTTCATTTATGGTGTTAACGAAATCCCGAAGCGTCCAGTGATAGCTTGCAAGAAGTTCCCAGAGAGTTTTTCTGCCACTAATAAGCTCCCTGATTATTTTTCGCTCTCCGCAGTAGCTTTTCATACTGGAGTTCCCTCAACATGCGAATTTTTATCTTCCTTGGCGAAAATCCCTTTCTCAGAAGCTCCAACGCCTTTTTGGCCTTTCCATTCCTATCGCAGGTGAATATGTCTATTGCCGCGTAATCCACCTCAGGCCAAGTATGAACCGCAAGATGCGACTCCTTAAGTAGATAGAAACATGTGACACCATGTGGTTTGAACTGATGATAAGCTGAGCGTATAACATTCAGACCGCTCCCTTTCACGGCTTCCTCAACTATCTGCCTGACCTGTCCGGTCTTGGATATTCTATCCTTTTCTACCCCCAAAAATTCTGCGATAATGTGGAGCCCCATCAAATTCTTTTATATAGTCTAGACTCGAAAAAAATTTTTCGTTTAACTATTGCTTCCCGATTTGCATTCGTTAAATTTCTCTCTTCCGGAGTTCTTGAGGGCCTCTTTGAGGTTTATCGTTACGTAATAAAGATTACCTTCGATTCTATATCTCATCGGGTATCCACATTTCTTGAAAATATGTATCATCTTGTTGTTGTCAACAGAAACCCATGCGACAAGCTCGCTTATTCCCTTTTTCTTTGCAATGTCAATAAGATAGTTAACTAACAAGGTGCCCAATCCCTTATTTTGCCAGTCATCTCTAACCACAAAGGAAACCTCAGCTGAGTTCGTATGAGGTATCTTAACATAGCTTCCTATACCTATCATGCTCTCCTGCCCCCCCTCCTCGATAGTAGCTACCACACTCATTTCGTTTTCGTAGTCGACGATTACGTACGGCCACACCCTCTTCATGGGCATCGCTTTTAAGGAACCTAGGAATCTTTTGTGTACACTTTCCTTCGAGAGAGCGTAGAAAAGATGTTGTTTCATCGTTGCATCGGAGGGTCTGATTGGACGCAGGAGGACTTGTGTTCCATCTTTTAGTTTCACATATCTTTTGAGCTCTTCCGGGTACTCCACCTCAGGGAAAGGTAGGACTTCAGGAGGTACAAGCTTCCTCTCTTTTGCCCATTCGAGGAGTTCGTTTCTGAACCTGGGATGCGCAATACTAATCAGAGAAATTGCTCTCTCTCGAACAGTTTTTCCCCTAAGCGACGCAACACCATACTCAGTAACTACATAGTCCACATCCCCCCTGGTTAGCACCACCCCTGCTCCTTCACTCAGCACGGATTTTATCCTCGAGATACTCCCTTCCTTAGCGATAGAAGGAATAACAGTAATGGCTTTTCCCCCTTTAGACTTCATGGCCCCTCTCACGAAGTCTGCCTGACCACCTAGCCCACTGTAGAAGCGGTAACCTAAGGAGTCCGCGCAAACTTGTCCGGTGAGATCGATTTCTAGCGCTTGATTTATTGCAACCATTTTATCGTGTTGACTTATGACAAAGGGATCGTTGACGTAGTCAGATTCATAGAATTCTACCATTGGATTATTGTCTATGAAATCGTACAGACGCCTAGTCCCCATGGCAAATGAAGCCACTATCTTACCCTTGTTTATAGTTTTCTTCCTGCAGGTAATCACCCCTTCCTCGACCAAATCAACGACCCCCTCTGTTAGAAGCTCCGTGTGTATTCCCAAATCCTTCTTATCTCTAAGTGCCCCTAGAACTGCATTAGGTATGGTTCCTATTCCAATTTGAAGTGTAGATTCATCCTCCACAAGCTCGGCCACATACCTTGCTATCCTCTCCGAGACTATGTCTTCCTCCGGAGGAGGCGCCTCAAGGATGGGTTCGTCGTACTCCACAAAAGCGTCAATCTCGCTCACGTGAACAAAGCTATCGCCAAAAACCCTTGGCATGTATCGGTTTACTTGAGCTATAACGAGCTTCGCAACTCTAGCTGCAGTTTTGGTTATTTCTACCGAGACCCCGAGGCTACAGAACCCGCGTTGATCTGGAGGAGTAACCTGTATCAGGGCGACATCAATTGGAACCCTCCCGCTTGAAATAAGGCGAGGTAGTTCAGAAAGAAACACGGGGGTGTAATCTGCCCTGCCTTCTGCAACGGCCTGTCGGGTGTTTATTCCCACGAAAAAAGTATTAAGTCTAAACTTCTCAGAGTACCTCGGTTCCGCGTAAGGGGCTACTCCAAGTGTGTACAAATGTAATATCTCGTTATCGGAAAGATGGTCTGCTTTCTCGATAAGTCCCCTAACAAGATACTGTGGTTCACCACAAGCGGATCCAACAAAGATGTGATCTCCAGTTTTTATCAATGAGAGCGCTTCCTCTAAGCTCATTTTTCTTTCGTCGTAGAGGTTTTCCCAACGTTTTTTCTTCATCAATTATTTGAATTTTAGCTTTACAAGGCAACAAGCGCCTAGTTAAGATATTGAAGCAACCTTCTATGAATGAAGCTTGAGGCTTTTATGCAACCAAAATCGGTTGCAGTCATAGGAGCGAGCCGAGAGCCGCAGAAAGTCGGTCACAGGATTTTTAGAAACATAGTGGATTTTGGGTTTCAAGGCGAGCTTTACCCTGTTAACCCCAACGCAACTGAGGTTCTGGGATACAAGTGCTATGCAAAAGTAACAGAAATACCAGGGGAAATAGATCTTGCCATCATATCAGTGCCAGCAAAATTGGTTCCTCAAGTTGCAAGGGAGTGTGGTATCAAAGGTGTGAAAGGAGTAGTCGTAGTAGCTGCAGGATTTGGCGAAACCGGACCCGGCGGTCTCGCGCTAGAAAGAGAGCTAGTCTCCATTTGTAAAGAGTACGGAATGAGACTCTTGGGTCCCAACTGTTTGGGGATAATCAACACAAAAATGAGACTCAATGCGACCTTTGCCGGTGCCAATCCGGTGCAGGGGAGCATTGCCTTTATCTCGCAAAGCGGGGCTCTTGGAACCGCGATTTTAAACCGGGCCCTTCGGGAGGGAGTTGGGTTCACACACTTTATAAGTCTTGGGAATGAAGCCGACCTCACTTTCTCGGACTTTATTGAGATCTTGGATCAAGATGAGGATACCAGAGTGATAGGACTCTACGTAGAGGGAGTGAAGAACGGAAAAGAGTTCTTGGAGGTGTGCAAGAAGGTTAGCCGCAGGAAGCCAATAGTGGTTCTAAAATCTGGCACGACCGAAGTCGGAGTCAGAGCAGTTTTGTCACATACGGGTGTTCTATCGGGTTCGGACACCGCTTTCTCTGCAGCATGTAGGAAAGCCAATCTTGTCAGGGCGAAGAATCTTGAGGAGTTCTTCGATTTCTTGACAGGGTTTGGAAGCCAGCCACTCCCCCGCGGTGATGGTGTTCTTATCCTCACCAATGGAGGTGGTCCAGGAGTATTGGCCGCGGATGCTTGCGAAAGAGAGGGACTCAAGTTACCGCCGCTAGAATATGAAGTTCGCGAGAAGCTAAGAAACTCGATGCCACCCCATGCAAGTCTGAACAATCCGGTAGACATACTGGGGGACGCGGATGAAACACGCTATAGAATTGGACTAGAACTGGGTCTTTCGAGCAGAAATGTGTTAGGTGCCATTGTTATTGTGACACCACAAGCGATGACTCCGTTGGAAAAAATAGCGATGGAAATTGTTGAGGCCAGAAAGAGATTTCCAGATAAGGTAATCCTTCCGGTTTTCATGGGGGTAAGTGGAGACCCCATTTCTATCCTTAGGCGAAATGCTTTCCCTAACTATGAATTTCCTGAGTCTGCGGTCCGAGTTCTGAGAGGAATGTGTAGCTATTCTCAGTCTCTTCTACAGCCAGAAACTCCTGTACCTGAAATGGATGTAAACGACGAGGTCGTTCGAAAGGTGATAGCCGAAGCCCAGGCTGAGGGAAGAGTGAACCTAACCATAGAGGAATGTATGACCATAGCCAGAGCCTATGGGATTCCGATACCAGCTGCTAAAATAGCAAGAGATGCGGACGAAGCGATAAGCATAGCCGATGAGATAGGCTATCCTGTAGTCCTGAAAGTCGTTTCACCGGAGATAATTCATAAGACGGATGTGGGCGGAATAGCACTCAATGTAAAAACAGCTGAAGAGGTGAGAACAAACTATGAGATAATCCTGAGAAGAGTGAGGTTAGCAGTTCCCCGAGCAAGGATTACCGGCGTATTGGTATCTCAGATGGCTCCACCCGGTAAGGAAGTTATAGTAGGTTCGGTAAGAGACGCGCAGTTTGGTCCGGTTATGATGTTTGGTCTGGGTGGAGTTTATGTGAACTTTCTAAGAGACGTATCGCATAGACTTTGTCCACTAACTTATTCCGAAGCGGAAGATATGATAAGCGAAACGAAAGCGGGCATACTTCTGAAAGGAGTAAGGGGGGAACCCCCATCTGATATCAAGTCGGTTGTAGACGTCATTCTACGAGTTTCCCAGCTCGTAAGCAGGTTTAATGAAATAGTCGAGATGGAATTGAATCCCTTATTTGTGTACGAGCAGGGGAAAGGATGCCTTGCAGTGGACATAAGAATAACCATATCAGCAGAGGAGAAGAAGAAATAATGAGCGTCTCAATCTATGTACTTTCTCCTAGCGAAGGATCAGGCAAGACGACTCTAATAATGTCCATGGCAATGAAGGCCAAGGAGTTGGGAAGGAAGGTAGGATACTTCAAGCCTGTTGGTTTTGCTTCCATCGTCGGCTCTTCGGGCGAGCTTGTTGACGAGGACGCGCAAAACATGAGGGAAATCCTGCAGCTGAAGGAGGACCTGAGCCTCATCTGTCCAATTACGCTCGAGAAATTCAGATTCCTGACAAAATTCCTTGAAGCCAGACCATCCGGGATAAGAGAAAAAGTGATGAACTCGTACAAAATGGTTTCGAAGGACAAGGAGCTTATGTTTATCGATGGACCAGATACAATTTCGGGTGGTACCTTCCTAGGTTGTTCAGCGTTGAGCTTGGCGAGAGATCTAGGAGCGAGAGTAGTGTTAATATCGAGGATTAGAGACGATACGTTTTTAGACGACCTGCTCCTGGCGGTAGACTACTGTCACAAAACGAAGGTATCACTGTTGGGCGTTGTTCTAAATCGAGTTCCAGCAGATTACCCGGAAGCAGAAAAAATAGCAAAAGCAGTACTGGAGGAGGAAGGAGTTGAAGTGCTTGGATCGATACCCAGCAGTGACATCCTAGGTGCACTTAGGGTTAGAGAGATATGTGAGTTGGTTGGCGGCAAGGTTATAGCGGGGGAGAGGGGCATGGACAAACTGGTACGGAACTTTTTGGTGGGAGCCATGTCAATGGAGAGCGCTATCAAATACTTCAGGAGAACTACCGACAAACTGGTAATAGTAGGCGGAGACCGAACCGACATAATACTGGCTGCACTCGAAACGGGTGCTTCTGCGATAATTGCTACGGGCGGCCTATATCCAAGCGTCAAGGTGCTACCAAGGGCTGATGAATTGAATGTACCTATAATTCTCGTTCCGCACGATACGTTTACGACTCTCCAGCAAGTTCAAAAGATAATGGGGAAGATCAAGCCTAGTGACAAGACAAGACTTGAACTAGCAAAGAAACTCTTTGAGGAAAATGTGAAGTGGGAGAAAATCATCGCCTGAAATTTTGAATCGGGCGCAGAAACTGGGTGAACGAGAAACGAGACGAGGTGAAATAGTTTACGGCCCAGTTTCGTCCTGGCGTCTTGGAAAATCGCTGGGCGTAGATCTGATTTGCAGCGAGAAAGGAAAGACGTGCTCGTTTGACTGCGTGTATTGTTCGCTTGGGAGAACCACGGAGCTGATCATCGAGCGCAGGGTTTTCGTCCCTACCGAGCTAGTAGCGCGAGAGCTCGAAAAAGTTATGGGGAAAGTCGAGGCCGATGTCGTGACCTTTTCTGGAACGGGCGAGCCGACTCTGGCTCTTAATCTAGGCGACGCTATAAAAATCGCTCGGAAAGTCTCGGGCCTTCCAGTTGCTGTCTTGACGAACTCCTCCCTGATGATAAGGGAAGATGTAAGGAGGGACCTCGCTGAGGCGGATATAGTAAAGGGCAAGCTGGATGCTCACAACATGGAACTCCTAAGGCAGATAAATCGGCCGCACATGGGAATCCTCTTTGAGGATATTGTTGAAGGGATGAAAAGATTTCGTGGGGAGTTTAAGGGAAAGTTTGCTGTAGAGGTGATGTTTGTCCCAGACAACAAGGATTTCTCCAAAGAAATCGCAGAGGTGTTAAGAATCATAGAACCCAATGAAGTTCAGATAAATACTCCGCTCAGGCCTAGTCCGGTGAGACCCTTAACTGAGGACGAGCTAAAAGAGGTTCAAAAGAGCTTCGAGGGGATGAACTTTCGGTCGGTTTACGATGTGAGAAAACCTAAGATAAGTAGGGTAGTTGGAAAGAGAAAGATCGAGAGACTCAAACGGGTAGATTAATGAAACACTCGCCATCAGCTAGGCACGAACTTATTCATTGACGATTCGTTGAATTTGTTTGAGAAACGAAGCAATTAGATAAGTAAGTGCCTCAAAGGTTTGCATAAGCCGCTATAAAACATGCTCAATGAGTATGTGGGCTCGACCCTGAGCTTTTACCAATCCAATGTGTGTCCCGAACGAGAGTCGTAGCAGATGTCGCGCAACTTTTTCCACCTTCTCGATCCATCCATCTCATTCGCATGGTCCTTTGGCGCAGCTGCAATTGGTCATCGAAAAGTTTAAATATTGCGCAAAAAATTAGGTATGCCTAACTTAAGGAGGGGGAGAAAATGGACTGGAAAATAGCGTTGTTTCTGGCCTTGATTATTGGATTGACGGTTGCTGGCGCGATTAACGTCAAGGTATTCGAGAAAGCTGAGAAAGGCGAAGAGAACGCGGAAAACATGGAAAACATGACCGGAATGCGATCCTCTAATGTTGAAATTTCTTGCTACGCGCATGCATGGAAGGAGAGCACATGCCAGAGAAACGTCTGAGCGAAATGCGTCCCGGCGAGAGTGGGAGGGTCACGAAAGTCACCGGAGACCGCTTACTGCGTCGTCGGATCATGGACATGGGCATCGTCCAGGGAACGGAGATCAAGGTAGTGAGGCGGGCCCCCCTTGGAGACCCAATTGAGTTTCTCCTGAAGGACTATCACCTATCGTTGAGAAAAAATGAAGCCGAAAATGTGTACGTAGAAGTTATGCCATGAAGAGATTAAGACGCAAGGGAGGGATTAATTTGGGAGAGGTCAATCACATTGCTCAGGACTTAGTCCATGTCCACAGGGATGTAGAACACACAATGAAAACACACGTGACCGATGCTGAAACCAAGGCCCATCTAGAAGAAGTTGACAAGCACCTGCACGAGCTGATGCAACATTCTGCAGACCTTGGGGCGGTCGTGCCTTTGGCCTTTTTCCCGGAGAACACGGAGGGGGAAATCGTCGCGATCACAGGCGGCAGAGGCATGAGACACCGATTGGCCGAGATGGGTTTCACCCCTGGAACGAAAGTAAGGATATCGTGCTCCCAGTATCCCGGCCCAATCCTAGTCGACGTCAAGGGTTCAAGGGTCGCGTTAGGTAGGGGGATAGCAATGAAAATAATGGTGAGGGAGACATGGCAATAACAGTCGCATTGATAGGAAACCCGAATGTTGGAAAAACAGTCATTTTTAACAACCTCACCGGCGGAAGAGAGCACGTTGGGAACTGGCCAGGGGTCACCGTGGAAAAGAAGGTGGGGGTGTGCATACACAAAGGTACGGTAATGAATATTGTAGATCTTCCGGGGGTTTACAGTCTAACGGCCCGGTCGATAGCCGAAAGGATAGCTAGGAACTACATCGTTGAAGAAAGACCCGACGTCGTTGTTGATATCGTCGATGCGTCCAACATTGAGAGAAACCTCTACCTAACGTTGCTTTTGCTCGAGCTCGAGGCGAACGTTGTGGTCGCGCTCAACATGTGGGATGTCGCAAAGGCGAAGGGATATGAAATCGACGTGGGAATGCTTTCAAGGCTGTTAGGCGTTCCGGTCGTTCCAACGGTGGCACCGAGAAAAGAGGGGATGGAAGAACTAAAAGACGAAATCGTGAAAGCAGCTCAGCGGAAAGAAAAGAGAGGAATGTTCATCAGTTACGGGAAAGAGATTGAAGATTTGATCAAAAAAATTGAAGGAGTTCTCTCAGAAGATGCAAAATTATCGAAGAGATATCCACTCAGATGGCTTGCGATAAAGGTGCTGGAAGGCGATGAGGAGGTCATAAAGAAGGTCAGGGAAAGTCCACAGGGGGCGAAAATAATATCGGAGGTTCTTCCAGCATGAGCGCCAAAGCACTTCGTGGTGAGGATTTAGAAGTCGTGCTTGCGGAGAAGCGGTACGAAACCATCGGCAAAATAGTGAAAGCATCGGTGAGGAAGAGAGAAGCAAAACTGACATTCTCAGATATGCTCGACAAGGTCTTCCTTCACAAATATCTCGGAATCCCGATATTTCTGGCAATAATGTGGGCAGTTTTCCAATTCACCTTCGAGGTCTCGAGCCCATTCATGGACATGCTAGAAAGCGGATTCGGGCTACTCGGCAAGTTGGCGGGAGACGCGACAACGCCACTTGCTTCCTTATGGGCGGATGGGATATGCGCGGGACTTGGCTTTATCATGATATTTATATTCCCGATATTTTTCCTGTTCGTTGCCTTGGCGATACTGGAGCTCTCCGGGTACCTCCCGAGAGCTGCGTTTGTCATGGACCGGGCCATGTACAAAATCGGGCTCCCTGGAAAGGCATTTGTCCCCATGTTGATGGGGTTTGGTTGCAACCTGCCTGCGATAATGGCAACAAGGGGTATAGAAGACGAGAAGGACAGGCTCACGACGATTCTCGTAAATCCACTCATGTCATGCGGGGCGAGATTGCCAGTTTACGTTGTCATCGCGGGAGCACTCTTTCCCGATTATGCCGGAACTGTGGTGTTCTCAATGTACATCTTGGGAATTACTCTTGCGGTCTTGATGGCGCTCCTCTTTAGGAAAGTAATCCCAGCATTAAAAGGCAAACCGGGACCGCTGATTCTGGAGCTCCCACCTTACTTAACACCTACCCCTGCGAGTGTGGGCATGCTCACATGGGAGCGCGGAGTCGTGTTTGTCAAGAAGGCTGGCACGATTCTGTTTGCGGGTGCCGTGCTCATGTGGTTCCTCACCTATTTCCCATGGGGGGTGGAGCCGGGGAGTGCAGAATCCTACGCAGGGAAACTCGGACAGGCGGTTCAGCCTATTTTCTCCCCGCTCGGATTCAGCTCCGCGCTTGTGATTGCCCTGATTTTCGGATTCTTGGCAAAAGAGATAATCGTTGAAACACTTGGGATCCTATATGGTGCGGAAGAAGAAGCGGCGATAAAAAGTGCAATCGCCGCAAACGTAAGCCCTGTTACGGGATTCGCATTCATGGCATTCGTGTTGACATATCTTCCCTGCCTAGCGACGGTTGGCATCGTGAAAGCAGAAACGGGTTCTTGGAAGTGGGTTGGTTTCTTGATTCTATACGAGCTTCTCCTAGCCTACGCCGTTGCCGCGGTAATTGTCGGAATAGGGTCGTTGCTATGAGGTGGTGAAGATGGAAAAGATAAACCTGAAAGCGGCTGGCGGCTATGCACTTGTACTCGGGGTCCTATACGTAAGCGTTGGTGTATTAGAGATACTCTCTTGGATTGGAATCCACCTCTCCGGGTTCGTGATCCCGGGAGACCTTTTTGGCGGATTAGCGCTGCTGGTCATCGGCACAGTATACCTCTCCGGCGTGAAAACCCTTTTAGCCGGAAAAGAAGAAGGGCTCGCTTTCCTCTTTGTAGGAGCGATACTCTCTGCGACATTCGGGGTGATATTTCTCCTGATTATGGGGGCTCATTGGCTGAATTATTGGCTCGGAGAGGAAGAATTCTCTACCATCGCGGAATTCAGGCCAGAAATATGGCTGTTTTTCATATCTCTCCCAGTAGCGTATTTCATCTGGAAGTGGAGGAAGCTACAGAAGTGATAAAATGTTCCATCGTTTTAAGTGCAAGATGAATTTCAAAACTAAAATCTCGAAAGCAATCTTCGGACTACTGGCTCCCGAATGTAGCAGTTGTCCCCGTAAAAACTCGTGTATGATCAGGGAAAAAGAGAAAAGGAGGGAAGTGTGTTGTCGGTAAGTATTGACGAATATCTGGAGGTTCTCTGGATTATCCGGATTGAGAGAAATCAGAGAGCAAAAATAAAAAATGTGGCGAAGGAGCTGCACATCGCGCCGCCGAGCGTTGCCCAAATGTTTGAAAAGATGGTGGCGCGTGGGCTAATCAAATACGACAAGCGTTCTGGGGCGGATTTCACACAAAAGGGGAAGAGGAGGGCGAGATGTATCGTGAGGAATCACAGGCTCATGGAAAAACTCCTAGTCGATGTAGTAGGCATCAAACTCAGTATGGTTGAACATACTGCTTGCGGTGCTGAACATTATATGCCAGAAAAGGTTGCAGATGCGATATGCACTTATTTAGGACACCCCCGCGAGTGCCCCCATGGAGCTCCAATCCCAAAAGGAAAATGTTGTCCTCAGAAAGTTTGAGGGTCCATACATGACACCATTGCCAATCGCCGAAAAGGAGCCCTGAATGAAGTAGCGAATGGAAGAAAGGATGAAAGAGATACAGGAGCAGGAAAAACGCATCAACACACGGATGGAGAAGATCAAGTAAATTGGTAATCTTGAGCGGAAAGGGTGGAGTTGGCAAAAGCACCATTACCGCTAACCTGGCAGCCGCATTTGCACAAAAGGGCTACAAGGTAGGAATTCTAGATGCAGACATCCACGGACCCAGCATCCCAAAGTGCGAAAAGAAAAACTCACAGCTGAACCAGCTGAAGAAGGAATCGTCCCAGTAGAGGGTCCACTAGGTATCAAAATCGTTTCAATAGATTTTCTGCTCCCCAGCGACGAGACTCCTGTTATCTGGCGCGGTCCAATGAAGGCGAACGCGATTAGGCAGTTTCTAGCCGATGTAGTCTGGGGAGACCTAGATTTCCTGCTCGTGGATCTGCCACCGGGAACCGGCGATGAACCGCTCAGCATCATGCAGCTAATCCCAGATATAGATGGGGTCCTGATGGTCACTACTCCCTCAGAGGTTTCGCAAATTGTCGTGAAGCGCGCGGTTGGTTTTACAAGAGAACTTCAAGTTCCTTTAATCGGGATAATTGAGAACATGAGTGGATTCGTGTGCCCCAAATGCGGCACGGAGTTCGACATCTTTGGTGCAGGCGGGGGACAGAGAATATCTGAGGAACTCAATGTGCCATTCCTGGGGAAAATCCCAATCGACCAGAAACTGTGCGAGGATTCTGATAGGGGAATACCTTTTGTAATCCAACATGCCGAAAGTCCTGCGGTCAAGGCTCTCATGGGGATAGTAGATAAAATTGAGGATTATCTGAGAAATCGCAAATCCTAAATTGTTATCTCAACACCAGCTTTCACTTCAATGCTGGCTTTGGGAAACATCTCGATAATCTTCCTCTTATTGACGGTGCAGTGCGAGGGACCGATCAACTTCAACCCCTTTAGGGCATCGTAATCGTCAAAATCGTGCATTCCGCCAATTATGCCCACAACCTTTCCAAACCTTGCTGCAACTGAGAGAATATTCCTAACTCCTGGATGGGAGCATCCAACGATCACTATTAGGCCCTCTTTTGTTTCAAGCACGGCAGATTGCTCTTTGATTTCCTTCCCTAGTTCTCCGGTGGTCCATATCCCTTTACATATTTGCTGAGCGCTCTCCACCTCATGGAGCTCAAAACGAGAGGATAGTTCGCTCTTAAACCTCCTCGAAAAGGAGCGTGGTACATACAGCTGTATATCTTTTCTAGCTATGTGGGTCAAACCGCCCGCATGATCCCAGTGATCATGAGAGACAATCGCCCTCTTTATTTCTGCCAGCCTGATGCCAAGTTTCTCCATGTTTGATAAAAGTATGTTCCCGTCCCAGCCCGTGTCGAATAAAATCTTCTCGTCCTCCATTTCAATTAGACATGAGAATCCCCAACCCTCTTTGAATCCAAGTTCTGCCTCGTTGTCGTACACGATTTTCAGTTTCATTTAGTCCGTGACTGTGTAGTTTGGGAAGGGATTGGTTCTGGAGCGATTATGAGAGGCCGACGCTCAACAAGCATGCTTGCAATCTTTTTCCTCGCGTTCTCCAGACACCGCCACACTGTTCCCCGCGAGATACCCATCCTTTTAGCGGCCTCCTCTTGATCAAGCCCTTCGTAGTAGATGAGGCGAAATGCCTCAAATTCATCATAAGAGAGGTAAATCGGTTCGGCCACGGGCGGTGCTAAGCCTGGAGGGAGGGGCCCGAATTGTACGATTCCAGGTATTACTTGCACCCACCTAGGTTTCATCGGCCTCCCAGGGCCGGACCATCTGCGACACCACATCCACCTCATTTTAATCCTTAATTTCGCCTTTGCGGTCAATAAGTTTTTGGAGAAAGAACGGCGCGAAAATCATGACCGAAAAGCTTTTATGTGCTATTGCACAAAAATATCGATATGTGGTGGTGGAGTTTCGGGTGGAGAAGGGGCGGTTGGTCTGGGCCTTGGCCAGGCAGAGGGCCTTTCAGCTACCTGCCCCCATGGCAGAGACCGGGTTGGATCTTTGGTTTCGGGAGAGGGCTCGGTTTGGGTCTTGGATGGTGGTGGGGCCTATGGAACCCTTGGGTTTGCGCTAGGTTCCCATGGCTTCCGAGATGGTGGTGGGCCTACCCTTACGTAGCGTACTACCCCAGCTACTGGTGAGAAAATGTGGTGGTGGTACCTGCGCCCCCTAATGTACTCACTCTGGCAGGCACCGCAGCAGCCCTCGCAAACCGCACAGCAGCCTATGCCATATCCTTTCCCTCCGTTCCTACTTCCTCCCCCGACGCCCGAACAAGAGATTCAAATGCTTGAAGCATACAAGGCTGAACTAGAGGAAGAACTCAAGAGCGTCGAAGCTAGGATAAAGGAACTGAAGGAACTCGCCACGAAAGGCGGGGAAGCTGGAAAGTGATGGCTTGAAACTCAAGGTCGCCGTTGCTACACAGGGATCTGATGGTTTAAAGGATAGTGTATCGGACGTTTTCGGTAGGGCCCGAACCTTCACAATAGTGGAAATCGAGGGCGGCCGAATCAAGGCCGCAAAAGTCATCAACAATCCCGCAACCTCGCTTGAACACGGGGTGGGTCCAATTGTTACTGAAAAGTTGGCTGAGGAGAAGGTCGACGTCGTAATTGCCGGGGAGTTCGGTCCGGGGGTATCAACTTTTTTGAGGGCTAAAAACATCCGTATGTTGAAGACCAAGGCTGGAACGAACGTCCGCCGAGCTGTGGAAGCGCTATTAAAAGGCGAACACGAGGTGATTGTCGATGAAGGTAGCCATACCATCTAATGCTCCTGGTGGGCTCGAAGCGACCATCTCACCACACTTCGGTCGTTGCGATGTATTTACGATAGTCGAGATAGTAGAGGGCAAGATAGTAGACGTGAATATCATAGAAAACCGCGCGGCCCACTTTGGGTATAGCATGACCCCAGCAGAACTTTTGGCATCTAGTGGCGTAGACGCGATAATAGCGCAAGGAATGGGGCCCAAGGCTATGCAACTTTTTGCACAGAGCGGCATCGCGGTCTACATGACCTCGGCTACAACAGTTAGGGAGGCTGTGCGTGAACTAACTGAAAACAAAGCAAAACTGGCCTCGCTGGAGGATGCCTGCAGAGAGGCCAGAGAATCGAGCTGGCCTTCGAGTATTCCTTATGTGCCCTCCATCGGTCTGGGAATGGGCCGCGGCATGGGAATGCAACCGTATGGACCAGCTTATCCCCTGATACCCTATCCCCCACAGATGCCTAGGCCCCCACCGCTGCCGTCGGGACACTTTAAGGTAGGTGTCGCCAGCCAGGGGGCGCGGGGACTTGATGATTTCGTCTCGCCGGTATTTGGAAGGTGCCCGAGCTTCACCATTGTGGAAGTGGAGGGCAAAGAGATTAAAGGTGTCAAGGTTTTGCCCAATCAGTACCTCTCAGCTCCGAGAGGTGCCGGGATAGCCACGGTTCAGGCGCTCGCCAATGAGGGCGTGAGGTACATTCTAGCAGGGATGTTCGGTCCGAACGTCTCGGCCGTCGCCAGCCAGCTCGGAATTCAAATGCTGACGGCTCCACCTGGCATGAAAATCAGAGACGCCATAAAACAGTACATTCTCGGTTCTCCTTAAGTGTACTGACTTGAAGGAAATCGTAGTAGCAAGCGGGAAAGGAGGAGTTGGTAAAACTACTGTAGCCGCGTCGCTGGCGGTTCTTCTGAACAGATGGGGATTGGGAGTCTTCACGGTCGATGCGGATGTAGATGCCCCAGATTTGTCATTGGCCCTCGGCGGCGGAAAGACGGTTTTCTCCATGGAAGTGGCAGCCTCAAGAAAAGCGGAAGTTGATAGTAAAAAGTGCATAGGCTGCGGCAAGTGCCTCCAGGTGTGCCCCTTCGGCGCGATGATCAAAACAAACGACGGAAAAGCGACGGTTGTTGCTCTCATGTGTGAGGGATGTGGGGTATGCAAGCTTGTCTGCCCCGCCGGTGCAATCAAGGTGAAAAATGCACCGACTGGCACCATTACCGTTGAAGAGACGAAGTATGGGTTCATGTGCGCAACTGGAAAGCTTCGTCTAGGAGAACACAACTCCGGACATCTAGTTGCCACAATCAGGAACCTTGCCCGGAGAAAGGCGCAGGATACTGGAAGCAAGGTTATTGTGATCGACGCCGCACCTGGTATAGGCTGCCCAGTGATAGCATCAATCGCGGGTGCGAACTATGTGATTGCGGTAACAGAGCCTACCCCCGCGGCCAAGAGAAACCTCGAACGATTATCGAGAGTTGTAAAGCACTTTGGTGTTCCAGCCGGGGTCGTGATAAACATGAGCGGGAGTTCTGGAGATTTTGAAACGGTGCTCAAAAAGTGGGTAGAGCATGAGCTCGGATTTCAAGTCCTGGGTGAGATTCCAGTGGACTACGAGGTTGTAAAGGCACTTGCGCACATGACACCAGTAGTGGACTTCAATCCGGATGCGGAGGCATCTAAGTCGCTGGTGTCGATAGCCGAACGTGTGAGGGAGATGTTGTGAGAGCCAAGTCTCGTCCTCCAGTTATAGCAGTGACCGGCGGCAAGGGCGGTACTGGAAAGAGCACTGTCGCCGTGAATCTAGCCGCTGGGTTAAGTGCTAGCGGTTTGAAGGTGATGCTTGTGGATGCGGATGTGGATGGTCCGAGCTGTGCCTCGCTACTGGGGTTGAAGCTGGAGGCTGGTAAAGAAGTGAAAACTTTCTTGCCGATCATCGACGAGAAAAAATGCGTCGGGTGTAGAAAGTGCGTGGAGGTTTGTCCTGAACACGCACTCGTAGGCCTTCAGGGAGAGGTGCCCAGACTCTTTGAGGAGCTCTGCTCGGGATGTAGGGCATGTCAGATTGTATGCGGGCACTTTGCTGTCAGAGAGGGTGGGAAAACAATCGGAACCATCTACATCAAAAGCACTGACGGGATTACGCTTGTTGCCGGAGAACTTGTGCCGACCGAGCCGAGATCTCCTGTGGTAGCACGAGCAACGGTGCTCCATGCCATGAGCGAATTACAGAATGGCGGATATGACCTAGCAATAATTGACACCGCTCCCGGTGTGCACAACACGGTGGCTCAACCCCTTTGGGTGTCCGACTACGCATTGGCGGTTACCGAGCCGACACCTCTGGGCGCGCACGACCTAGGATTCATACTAGACCTGACCGAAGAGCTGGAACTACCGGTGGGGATAGTTCTAAACAAAGCAGACATCCCCGGAGGGCTGAAGAATGAGCTCCTTAAAACCGCACACGAGCGAGGGGTCAACGTCGTCGCCGAGATCCCTTTAGATAGGGAAGTGCTCCATTCCTACATGGCTGGCATACCCGTGGTGAAAAAGGCTCCGGATAGCCCAGCCGGCAGAAGCCTAAGGTATTTGGTCTCTTTAGTTGGTAAAATGCTGGAGGAAGGTAAAATATGATGGCGCAGCCGCCAGCCGGAGTACCTACGAAAAAGTTCCGATGCTTTACGTGCGGGAATGTGATAGAGGTCCCTCAGGGGGCGCCCAAACCGTCAGTCTGCCCTAGATGCGGTGCCCCGGCTACGATGATTCACCGAATCGACAAGGGACCGCCAGGTGGGATGGGCGCTGGGAGAGCGGGTGGAGGGAGAGGTGCTGGAGGACCTCCTCGGCTCCATCAGAGTTAAGTCAATGGACTAGCAGCATTCGCCCTGACAGAAGAGTTCCAATTTCCAACGAGGTATCCTCCTCACCCAGAACCGAGATTAAAAAAGGCTTTAAAATCTCAAGCTAGCGGTTTGACGTCAGATACGCCCTGAAATAATTTAGGTAAAACCAAAATTTTTTAGGTGATACCTAAAACTAGAGAATGCAGGAAGCAATCCAACATCTAACCGAAAATGAGGCGAGATATCTCAAGCTTATCTATCGCGCTTTCGAGGAGGCCAGACAGTTGGGAACCACGGACATCGCAAGAAGCTTGGGTGTTCGACCGGCAAGCGTCACTGAAGTGCTGCAAACTCTGCACTCGAAAGGCCTCGTGCTGTATAGGCGGTATCGGAAGGTCGAAATCACCGAGCTTGGAATCAAGACCGCCCGCAAGCTGCTTCGGAGACATCGGATTCTTGAGGTTTACTTCGCCAACATCTTGAAGTGTGGGCCGGAAGAGGCATGCACAGAGGCATCAAGGCTAGACTTTCACATCTCTGATCGAGCCATCAACGCCCTCTGCAGAACTTACGGACATCCAGATGTCTGTCCATGCGGGAAACCGATATTCCCCGACCCAGAGTGCCGGGGTGAGGGAAAATGAGCAGGATCTTGGAAGTGAAGAACCTGACCGTAGAGCTCGAAGGAGAGAAAATCCTAGAGAACCTGAGCTTTCACGTGGACGAGGGGGAAATCCTTACCATTCTAGGACCAAACGGTGCCGGCAAAACGGTACTGCTGCGAACCCTTCTCGGTCTCCTCCCATACCGTGGAAAGATCTCGTGGAAGAAAAACGTGAAAATCGGTTATGTACCCCAAAGGCTACCGTTCATCAGGGATTTTCCCCTGACGGTGGAGGAGTTCTTTCACCTCAAAGAGGTCTCTGAGCGGGAGATACGTGAAGTCCTTTCCTCCCTGCAAATAACGGACCCCAACTTTTTAGGCAAGAAAATGGGTGTTCTTTCATCGGGGCAGTTCCAGAAGGTTCTCGTTGCATATGCCCTGCTCGGGTCACCGGACGTTCTCCTCTTCGATGAGCCGACGGCCGGGATAGATGTGGGAGCAGAGGAAAACATCTACACCCTTTTGAGTAGGCTGAAGAAGGAAAGAGACATAACCATTCTTTTGGTCACGCACGACCTTGCCGTCGTCTACAAGTTCGCCAGTCATTGCCTTTGCTTAAACAGGAGGATGCTGTGCTTTGGGGCCCCCAGAGTGATAAATGGGGTTCTTCTTTCTAAACTCTACGGGGGGGAGGTCAAAATCTATGAGCATCGTCACTAGCCTACTCACTGGAGTCCTCATCTCCTCGGCCGCGGCCTACCTAGGGACCTTAATGCTCGGCAGAAGGATGGCGCTGGTTGCTGGGCCACTTGGACATCTCACTCTTCCAGGAATCGCTCTTGCTTTGATTTACGGGTTTGACATCACGCTAGGTGCTTTCCCCTTTGTCATTCTCGGGATTGTCTTGATTTGGCTCTTTGAGATAAGAACCAAACTTCCCGTTGAGGCCCTCACCGCCATCGTTTTCGCCACAGGTGTCGCGACGGCCTTCCTTTTCCTTCCTGTCGAACAGGCGGAGGCAGCGATTGTGGGAGATATCACAAGGGTTGGGACTTTCGACTTTGTCCTCACCGCAGCATTTTGTGCGATCATTTTTTCTGTCGTAACAGTAAGCTACCGAAAGCTCCTCCTGATAAGCGTTTCGGAGGATCTCGCCAGGGTTCAGGGAGTAAACTCAAAAAAATATAATTTGATTTACCTCGCGATGGTCGCGATTGTTGTTGCGCTGGGAGTAAAATTGGTTGGGGGGCTGATGACGGCCGCACTTGTCGCCATACCTGCCTGCTCGGCCAGGAACCTCAGTAGAAACCTTTTACAGGATCGTCTGCTTGCGGTCAGTTTCGGGGCCGGGAGCTGCGCATCGGGGATTTTTCTGTCCCAGATCCTGGGCTACCCTGCTGGGGTTCTCATTATTTTGATTAATGCAGCGATATTCGTGGCGACCACCGTTTTCAAGAGATGAGAAATAGCGGCGCTGGGGAATATGGCTGATGGAAACCACGAGAGGTCAATCTGAAACGAAAGCGTCCCAAACCAAAGTAGCGGCGGCAGCAGTTCTTACCATGGCTCTTGTAGGTGTGGTCGGATGGTATCTTTTTGCTTCCGCTGGGGCTACGAGACAGAGCGGTGAGAATCAAGCTGGTGAAAGCAACATTGGTATTGAACTTGGACAGGTGGCTCCGAATTTTACTCTGACAGATGTTAACGGCACTACCTTCAGTTTAAGCGACTATCGCGACAATATCGTGGTCATTGACTTCATGGCAACTTGGTGTGGACCGTGCGCCGCCCAATTATCTCATCTCAAACAGCTTTATGAAAATTACCGTGCTAGAGGAGTTGTGATAATATCCATTGATGTTGACCCGAGCGAAACTGATAGAACTCTACAGCGGTTCAAATCAACATACGGCTGCGACTGGGTTTTTGCGAGAGGCCCAACAGTCGGAACCATGTACCGTATAGTTTACATTCCGACCCTCTACATCATAGACCGGCGAGGGCGCATCACCTACAGAAACACAGGCGTGACCCCCTATTCAACGCTCGCATCTGAAATCAACAAGCTTCTCGGGTGATTCGGATGCAGCTAAATATCATCAGCATCTTCCCGCTTCACGAGGATTGGATGCACTCGGCACAAAAGGGTTGTGTCTAGCATGGATTATACACTCCTTTCACTGGCTTTCGGCGCTGGTCTCGTAACTTTTTTCAATCCATGCGGGTATGCGATGCTTCCGGCCTACTTGGCTTACCATCTTAGCCGACAAAAATGCAGGACCACGATCGAAAGTCTCGTAAATGGTGCCGGTGTGGGGGCCATGGTATCGCTCGGCTTCATCTCAGTTTTCCTCGCTCTCGGGACCCTCGTCTCGCTCGTTGGGGCCCAAATTAATCCATATCTGCCTTGGGTGGCCGTTGCAACTGGAGGAATTCTTATCGCACTCGGTATCCTTTGGCTGGCAAATATCAAACCTTGGTTTTTCGTTTCACTTCGTGCACCGCTTACAGGTGGATATCTCTCTTTCTTCATCTTTGGGGTTGGGTACGCGACCGCTTCAACCGCTTGTGCCTTTCCCGTGTTTTTGATGGTTGTGTTTGCTGCGGTTGAATCCGGGGGGCTTCTATCCGGGCTGCTGGTCTTCCTCGCATATTCGCTGGGGATGATGGCGGTGATGGTTCCGCTGGCAATGGCGGTTTCAATGTCAAAAGGTCTTATAGTGCACCGTTTTGAAAAGGCGGTACCATACGTACAAAAGATTGGCGCGGTAATTCTGATAATCGCTGGGGTTTACCTAATCTATCACCAGAGCTGGGTCTTCTGGGTCTGATACCCGGGCCTCACGGTAACTTGAGTGCTCTTTTTATGGCATCTCGATCGAAGCCGACTATTATCTTGCCATCGATGTCTAGCACTGGCACGCTCATCTGGCCAGACTTCTCTATCATCTCAATGGCTGCCGCCCTATCACTCGCAACATTTATCTCAACAAATTCCACCCTATTTTTCTGCAGGAAAGTCTTTGCCGCCACGCAGGAGGGGCAAGCGGGGGTTGTGTAAATCACGACCCTCGGTTTATTCCGAGCCATCCTCTATTCGCTCGAACTCAGCAGTGCTGCCACCCTTCGTTCCAGTGCTCCCTCCGGCATGAACCCGACAACTCGGTCCACCAGCCTCCCGTTCTTGAAGAGCAAAAGGGTTGGAATCGCCATTATTTGATATTTAAGTGCTGTTTCTTGATTCTCATCGACATTTAGCTTTCCAAAGACGATTCTTCCAGCGTACTTCTTTGCCAACTTTTCGATAATAGGAGCAATCATACGGCAGGGGCCACACCAGGGTGCCCAGCAGTCCAGCACAACCACCGGATGAGTTTCAACAAACTGACCAAGTGTCCTGTCATCAACCTCAACTGGTTTATCGATCAATAGCTTGTTCACCGCTGGTTCCTTAAGATACTTTTGCTCTAGCTCTTTCAGTTTTCGTCTGCGGATTTCTTCAAGCTCATCCATTTCCTCATCCCCTCCTTGACTGTTTTCAACCACCAAATATAACTTGACGCCCCATATTAGAATAATCAAGGTGATGGCGCACCGGCGGTGGGTACCACCATCCTGGCAACCAAGGAAAATTGCACAACAAAAGGGATTACCTCTTCTCCAGCCTCTATTGTGAGCATATGCACATAATCTTATAAACTTGCTTTTTTACGGAGGTAGACATGAAAGCGGTTGGGATCCTAGGCTCTCCTCACAAAGATGGAAACACGGCCTATTTGCTAGAAGAAACTTTGAAAGTTTTGAAAAGAGGGAATTTAGAAACTGAAATAATTTTTTTGAAAGATTATAGGATTGAGCCGTGCGAAGGATGCCTTTCTTGCGAAGAGAATGGGAAATGTGTGATTGAAGATGATATGCAAAAATTGTATCCAAAGCTTGAAGAAGCTGATGTTATCATTTTAGCTAGCCCATCGTACATGGGAGACGTTACATCACGTATGAGGGCTTTCATGGAGAGGACATGGCACTTGAGAAAAGGGCAGCTCAAAAACAAGATCGGAACATCAATTGTTGTTGGAAGAAGAGACACAGGAAGTACCATGAATGCGATGAACACCTATCTGGATAAATTAAAAATGGTAAGGGTTCCTGGATGTTCAGGTTACGCATTTAAGAGAGGTGAAATTGTCAAAGACCAAGAAGCTGTAAAAGAAGCGCGAAGGGTTGGCGAGCAGATTTTAGAACTGATCAAAAAAGGCCGGGCTGAATGATGATCAAATGACGGCAAAAAGCGATGTCGAAAAATTTGTGCGATTTTACAATAGCGACCTCGGCAAGAAAATTCTAACCAAAGAAGCAGAATACTTGAGGAGCGAGTTAAGGGGGAGAAGGAATATCCTGGATGTTGGATGCGGGATTGGTTATTTTGAAGAGATGTTATCGGATTTGAACATAATTGGTCTCGATAACTCGACTGAAGCTTTGGAAGAGGCGAGAAAGAGAAGCGACAGGAAGTTTGTACTGGGCGACGCATGTAATCTCCCCTTTCCAGATAGATCCTTCGACGGAGCTTTCACCGTGACGACTCTGGAATTTCTCGACGACTACCAAAAAGCTGTGGACGAGATAGCAAGAGTTCTGGAATCGGGGGGCAAGCTCGTTGCCATGGTGTTAAACCCTGAATCAGAGTACTTCAAATATCATCTTTCTAGACCGGACTCGTACTTCAGGAGAATAAAGAATCCCTACCCCAAGGAGATAGAAAAGTATATCTCAAAATCCTTCGCCGCAACTGGCGAGTACTTTCTAGGAATACAAAATCAAGAGGTCTTCGATACTCACAATAGGAATCTGGCGGCCTTGTACGTCATCAAGGGGATAAAAGTCTAGTTATCTCGAGAGAATCGCTTATCGTAGCTTATCCTGTACTGACTTTACCTTATCTTCCATGCTCAGCGGCTTGTCGCGTCGGTCATCAATCTTGATAATGGTAACCACTCTCTGGACTTCCTTATCAAAAACTGCCTCGTGCATCTTCTTGGCCAAACCTAAAATTTTATCCAAATCTCCCTCAACGATTGTTCCCATTGAGGTTAGCTCATATTTTATGCCCTTCTCTTTTTCCAGCACTTTCAGAGCTTCCGCTATGTACTTGCTAACCGACGGTGTTTTCGTACCAAGAGGGATTACACTTATCTCAACGACCGCCATCGCTCACAATACTGTTTCTCATTCAACTTTTAACCAGCCTCCCATCAGCCTGCGAGTTGCGGTTTTTCAGCAAAGAAAAATACAAGCATTTGTGCGGGGGGATTTTCGGAGATGACTTAGGGCGATGGGTAAGGGTTAGCCTGCTCCCCCGGACGATGACCGCCGGCGTCCTCTCGTCCGATTCCCCCATGAGGAGCTCCGCCGCCGAGGCAAGCTGATCTGCCAGGCACCTAAAGGTAATCCGCAACCTCCTGCCAAACAGGTCTTTCCTCCCTCTACAGTCCTCGACCGGTTCGATTCCCGCCCACTGGACTGCCTGACCAACCGTTCCCTTCCTCAGGGGTTTGACCACGCTGTCTGAGATTATCACGCCAACCCAGCGCCCCGTGAGTTTGCGAATTCTATCCCTGAGTTCCTTTGCGGAGGAACCGGCCGGGAGGAGGGACACTGTTCCAGGAGGAGAGTTTGAGCGGTCGATGCCCGCATTGGCTAGAGGCATCCCATCCTTTATGGTCAGGATCACACCATCCGTGGTACCGAGAATAGCATCGGCTTCCTTTAAGACTAGCTCCACGAAGGGTGGCTCGAGCCCGGTTTTCTTCGAAAGCTCCCTTGCTCTTTTTGACGGCCTAACTTCTTCCAGCCTTACTATTCTGCCTTGAGAGGCAGAAACCACCTTAGAGCAAACTACTAGTATGTCTCCCTTTCTAAACCCGCCGTATGCTTTGGATGCCTCCACAAGTAGTCCCGCCAGGTCGTCACCCGGCCGCACAACAGGGAGCTTTAGGGGAAGTAGTTCAATCTTTCGCAAATTTACCGACCTCCTGCGGGCCCAGGATGCCTCGCTCAGTGACGACCCCTGTTATGAGCTCTGGAGGAGTCAAATCGAAAGCGGGATTGAAAACCTCAGCTTTCAGGCCCCAATCTTGGGGCAGAACTTCCTCCTTCCCCCTTTCCTCCACGATTACCTTCCCCTTTGGGTCAAAGGTAGAGAAGGGTGCAACCACATAGAAAGGAATTCCGTGTCTCTTAGCGAGAACCGCCAGCGTGTATGTCCCTATCTTGTTGATTACGGAACCATCTGGCAGAATTCTATCCGCACCAACCATCACTATGTGCACCATCCCCCTCTGCATGCAGTAACCAGCGGCCGAGTCAACGATGAGTGTTGCCGGAATTCCTTCTCTTTGCAATTCCCACAGAGTGAGTCTCGCACCCTGAAGGACAGGTCTGGTTTCCGTGACAAATACTCTAATTCTCTTCCCACTCCTCCAAGCAAATTTTATGGCAGCCAAAGCGGTCCCTTCCCCCGGGGCTGCTAGAAAGCCTGTGTTACAATGGGTGAGAACCGTCTGCCCATTCCCGATTAGAGTTGCTCCAATTGCTCCGAGTTTACGAGAGATTTCCTCCAT
>Ga0209225_1001313_pt1 | contig 24984 bp, 24 predicted proteins | sample WasSprMetagenome_FD_184732 | JGI IMG/M metagenome (GOLD analysis project Ga0209225, IMG submission 184732) | Sulfidic aquatic microbial communities from Washburn Spring, Yellowstone National Park, USA - WS (SPAdes) (version 3) | ecosystem: Environmental > Aquatic > Thermal springs > Hot (42-90C)... | reverse complement strand
ACCCGTCGAAATTGAATTGCTTAATTCTAGATGGAATACTAAACCACCTACTAAGTGTTCCGTCAACGAATACGAGGCTGTGTGATCCTATGAGATCCTGCATTTTCAATCCATAAGCTACTTCGATTAACCCCTCAAGGTACTTTATAAATTTCTTGAACAACTTCAAGTCTCTAAGAGAAGTAATCCTCAACCTCGACTTCTCACCAATTAACTTATTTAACTCACTTGATACTACCCTCGCGTTCTCTCCCCTAAACAATATATTTTCAGTTGTGAATGGAATAATCTTCACGGAGAACCCGGGCCCCGACTCCTCCATAATAAACCTACCATATATGAGGAGAGTCTCCGGGAACTCGTAGTCTCCAATACTCGGTGGATAAAGTAACCTACCCTCAGGGTCTCTAACTACTCCACCGAGACTCATTACTAGTAATGAAGCTACATCTGTCTCTAGTAGGTGGAAGCCTGCGTCTACGAATATAATGGGCTTATCCTGTCTAGACACAGTGTTTGGCTCAACTCTGTAGTATCTCTTGTAGACCTCCTCTCTCACACTAATAATCCCCGCTCTCCTAGAAGCTATGTAGTCTTCTCTAAGCATCTTCACAGTCTCCTCGACTATGTTGATCAACCTAGTGTATGGATCCCCGGCCTCCACTAGCCTCCACCAATCTCCTTTAAAATCTCCTGGATAACCTTCTCAATAGACCCACTCATACCATGACCCAGTGTATTTATTAACCAGTGGATTTTCTCGGGTGGCGTGTTAATCCTCTTCTTCGCCAAGTACTCCCTTATAACTCTCAACTCGATCTCCTCGATCGACAGCTCCTTGGACTCGGGTGTTATATCTATTGATGGAGCGTATTCTTCAACCTCACTCACCGTAGACCTGATCTTCACGAATAAATTCATTTTCCTATAAGACTTCATTAACTCCAATGCATAGTTTTCCAACTCCATGCTAGGCGACTCCAGCCCCTTGACATCAACGAGTACAACGGTGTATTTCCCTGGTTCAACTTCGTCTATTAGCTTCTTCACCTCTGATTTCGCTTCATCAACGCCCCTCGTAGTTAACTGCTTGTAGTATACTCTAGGAGTATTCTCTAGCCTCAATGACTTAACGAGCGGGGTTTCACTAGATAAGTCAACTCTTAGAATCCTCCTAAAACCACCTATTTTTCCAAGCTCGTATGTCTCCTTTAGATCAGCTGTATCGAGGCCTATCGGTGCACCTGGATATGCGATTTTGCCTTTGAAGGATTCATCTAGTGGTATTGGCAGGTGGACGTGTCCTAGTGCAATATACCTTGTGTTCTCGGGTAGTTTGTGTAGGAAGTCTTCATACTCCATGTATAGTTGACCATACCTCTTAGAGTACCTAGATGGATCATATCCAGCAAACTTAGTGTTTATGTGTGCAAGGATTATTAATTCATAGTTTGAGTAGTCCTTTAAACCCCTAAACCTCGTTGTCCCATGTTTAAGATACTCAACCTCTCTATTACTACTACCTCTGAAGCCTGGTACTCCATAGAATGCGAGTTTATCGTCTTGGAACACAAGGGGCTCAAGGATCAACCAGCCCATTTCCTCCTTGAAGTCGAGTAGGTGTATTAAACCCGCTCTAGCCAAGAGGTCTAAAGCACCCGTCCTAGTCCTCGATACGTCGTGATTACCAGGTACTACTATAACCCTTACTCCACTGTCTACGAGCTTCTTTAAAACCCCAACTGTCTTTATGACAATGCCCATTGATGGCTTATCAGTGTTGAACATGTCCCCGGATATCAATAGGTATTTTGCATCTTCATGCAGCACAATATCGCTTAATTCCTCTAGTACGCCATAATATGAGCTCTCCAATATAGTGTCCTGGAATTGATCTGGGACCAAGTGCAAGTCACTTGTATGTATGAGTAGCAAGCAAATACACCGTTAAAACAATACTAGACCCCCTTGCTTATATAGGAGGGTTTAAAAAGCGAATTAAGCTTGTAAATGGGAGACGGATGGGGAAAAGGGTAGTGATATTAAAAAACTACTCCTTTGACCTCTCTCTAATAACTATCTTCGAACCGACGATCATTCCGCTTGGAATTAACACTTCTACACCATCCTTCCTAGTAACGTGCGTGAACATTGTTGATATATCCTTTACTCTAACCTCGCTCTCACCTGCAATATCAACTAAGTCACCGATCTTGAATGGCCTAGCCAGTAATAGGAACATCCCTGCAACAGCCTGGCCAAGCACTTGCTGTGTGGCGAAGCCAACGACTAATCCTATGAAGCCACCTAGTGCAACACCCGCTGCTCCACCGGCTACTCCACCAGCAATTCCTGCTAATAGTGCTCCTAGTCCAAGTATTCTTATCAAGCTGCGGACAGCTGCAGCACCGGATGCTCCATACCTTGGCCTAAGCAATGCGTAGAACATTGATGCCACAGCGTTTACAATTAGCCAGCCGAGAACTAGTAGTACTATTATGTATACGTATACCGCGTAGTCCGTTAATACTAGGATTCCACCTAGTTTTGTATTTTCATAAATTATTAAAAGCCCCTGCGTGAAAAACCACTGTAATACCCCCATTACTACCGATAGCAACACTGCATACAGTATTACCATGCCAAGTGCTTTACCAACGCTATCCGTGGTGCTCATCTGAACTCACCAACATAATACTATGGTAAGATAGTTTTTAAATTTTATAGTCTAAGGTTAGTTAATTTATGATATCCAAGGCGTTAACGACGCCTCAGTGAAATAAAATACATCGCCATAGCTATTGATACTACTAGAATTACCCCTATGCTTAGGAGGAGTGAATTGTCCGCCTGCGTAGTTGTAGTGGTGCCGAAGGGCTTCTCCCCAATGTAGATTCTCGGAGATGATGAAGGCTCTAGTTTGGCTAGTTGTAGCCAGAAATCCTTGTTTTTAACCTCACCTATTACTATTGCCAGCGTTGTGTTTCCATTTGACCCCATCTTTATAACCAGAGTCGTTGGGACCCCGAGAAAATCCGCGGAAACAGAGTAATTCTTAACCATGACTTGATAGAGATTCATTAAGTTACTATAGCATGTGGAGTCTAAGTCAACCCAGCATTTAACATATTTATTCGGAAAAGTCTGGTTGAAGAAGGAATCTAGCGCTCTACAATGAGGACACGTAGTCAAGCCATACATATAAAACAAGATATCTTGGAGTTCATCGCTCTCACAATGCAGTATAGCAGGGTATGTTTGAGTAATTGGAATCATTAATATAAGCAAAAGTATCAACCAGCCCCTTGAAAGCAGTAAACCCAATTCCTTCACCGTTATCCATTAGAACTACTAAACAACCCACATTTTAAAATTCGCATTGACCTTATAAAATCCTTCTAGCTATTTTCTCGATGAGGAAATTGTAAATTATCAAGAGTGTAAACCCCCTAACATATACATCTAGAAACATCGCAAGCCATGGTCCGTGGGGACCCATGCTGTTGGCTAGTAATATGGATAGTGAAACTCTAACTGCTATGAGAGACGCGGTATTAGCAATCGTTGGTATTTTCGTGTTTCCAGCTCCTCTGAGAGCCCCGCTGGTTATCATTGCGAATCCTAGTCCAAACTCGCTAAGGCCAGCGTAAATTAAGTATATTGAGGAAAGGGATCTCACGGTCTCACTAGGTGCGAATGGGGCGACAATATAGTAGCCTGTGAGCGCTACGACTACACCCATTAACCCAATCAACGTAGACCCCGTTGTTATTACTACCCAACCAGTTTTCTTTGCTTCATCTAATAATCCAGCACCTATTTTTCTACCAACTATTGTTGAAGCAGTCATTGAGAATGCAAATCCAGGCATGTAGATTAAGCTCTCTATTCTCAACCCTATATTGTGTGCAGCCATAACGGTGTCTCCAAGCCGTGCAATCACCCCGGCGTATATGTTGTTCCCAATAGAGAAGACAAACCTCTCAGCTAGAGCTGGGAGTCCTAGCTCAACTGCTTGCTTTAAGTAGTTGTTTTTGAAGTTGATGATGGGTGTTAAACCTAGTTTACTTAGGAAGAGCAATTGTAGTGGTATTGAGGAAGCATTCGATACAACCGTAGCTATTGCAGCGCCTGAAACCTCCATTCTCGGTAGTCCAAGGTAACCATAGATAAAGAGTGGATCTAATATAGCGTTGAGTATTAAGCCAAATCCATTAGAGTACATAGAATACATGGTTGAACCAGAACCAATGATCATGGAGTCTAAAAACATAGACAATAGGAGTATTGGGAACCCTCCAACCCTTATAACCAAGTACTCGACTGCATAGGAGTACGTCTTCCCAGTAGCAGCAGACTGTATAGAGATCAGTATTGGAGTCATCCACGCAAATAATGCAGAGTAAGCAATTGATGCGACTAAGCCATATGCTAAAACTTCACCCGTCGACCTCCTCGCTAAATCCCTCCTACCAGAACCCAAACTCTGCGATGTAAACACAATAGCTGGGACAGTAAATAGTGATGCCATTGTCTGAATTAACATAAATAAGTACATTGATATACCAACCGCTGCAACAGCTTCTTCTCCGAGTCCACTGACAAAATAGGTGTCGGTGAGAGAGTATAGACTAGACACTAGCTCGACTACAATAAGTGGTAGACTAGTCTTAATCACGCCTTTAACTTCACTATTTAATCTTAGAAACCCCATAGTCTATGCACTATTAAAATTAAATAAATGCCTGAGGAAATAAACTTGATGAGTCTAATATGATCCCTGCTTTAGTATATTACTTTGTTTTAAACAATCTAGATAGCATTGTACTCTACAACGGTAATTATTAAAAGAGATGCAAATATATATTACTCCACAATCTTCATGGTTTACGGGTGTGGAATTTGGATTTGTGGATGTGGATTTTAATAGCTGTAGTTCTAATCATTGCACTGCCGATACTAGCGTCTGCCATAAAGATCGTTAAGGAGTATGAGCGAGTAGTAGTATTTAGACTTGGCAGGTTGAGAGGCGCTATAGGTCCTGGATTAGTCTTCGTAATCCCCTTTGTAGACTCTATTCAGAAAGTTGATTTAAGAGTTGTCAGTGTAGATGTACCAAAACAAGAGATCCTTACAAGAGACAATGTGAGTGTAACTGTGGATGCTGTTGTATACTACAGGGTTATAGACGCGGTGGCAGCCGTTACAAGAGTTGCAAACTACCATTATGCAGTAAGTCTACTCTCACAGACAACACTGAGAGATGTACTTGGGCAAATAGACCTAGACGACCTACTACAAAGAAGAGACGAGTTAAACAAGAGGTTGTCGAGTATACTTGATGAAATAACTCTCGCGTGGGGGATTAAAATAGTGGCTGTAACCATTAAGGCAGTAGAGCTACCTGAAGAAATGAGGAGGGCTATGGCTAAACAAGCTGAAGCTGAGAGGTGGAGGAGAGCGAGGATTATTGAGGCTGAGGGAGAGAAACAAGCCTCGCAGATTATAGCTGAAGCTGCTAGGATATACGAGGAGCACCCAGTAGCCTTGAGGCTCAGAGAACTACAGACACTAATAGAGATAGCTAGAGAGAAAGCCCTTGTAGTAGTAACAGAGGCTGGTGGAAAATACATTGGAGAGATCGCGGCAATCCATAAAGCAATGAAGGAGCAGGAGTCTAGAGCACAGGCTTAGAGTGATATAATGAAGCTAGGCTTTATGGGATTACTATTTTTCACACTCATAATACTCCTCGTAGTCCCCACATACTCAACTATACTTTATCCCAGTACAAGTCAAAGAGTTGTAGTTGATAGAGGAGTACTTGTAGAGATTGCCCCTCCATGGGATACCATAGACTCTGGTGTTGCAGAGTGCGTTGTAGATGCTGTGAAGTATGCTGAGTCCTCGAATGCATTGTTAATAATGAGAGTCGACTCTTACGGTGGCTACCTAGACTCAGCCTTCTCTATCGGGGATTCACTATACTACTCAAAGACCCCTACCATAGCGTTTGTAGAGAATAAAGCCCTCAGCGCTGGAACACTCATAATACTACCCGCTGACATCATTGGGTTGAAGAGAGGTAGTATCATTGGAGCTATGAAACCAGTCATTGTAAACCCCGTCACTGGTGAAGTACAGTTTGTAAATGAATCAAAAATACTAGAGCCTGTTATCGGCAAAGCCAAAGTGTATGGTGAGAGAAGGGGTAGAAACACGAGTCTCATAGAGGATTTTGTTACCCAGGCGAGAGTCGTGAATTCTAGTGAGGCAGTGAAGTACAAGGTAGCCGACTACGAGGCTTCTAGTCTAGATGAATTAATAGGGTTAATTAATGGAGTTCAAATAGAGAAAAACGGGGTTTTATACGAGATGAGTATTAAGAGTATTAAGCCATACTCGTGTAGCATTAGATCTAGGTTTCTATCACTACTCTCAAACTCCTACTTAGCAAACATACTCCTCAGCATTGGTGTTTTAGCCGCTATATTCTCACTAGTATCTGGAAAACTCGTTGTTCTACCACTAGCATTAGCATTCATACTACTCGGCTTAATGAGCTCAGGTCTTAATCCAAACATGGTTTCCCTATTCTTCATTCTAATGGGGGCACTACTACTAGCCTTAGAGTTATTCGTAATACCAGGCTTTGGAATAGTTGGAATATCCGGAATTATACTCCTACTACTAGGATTCGCGCTAATACCCATGTACATACCCACGGGTGTATCGCCGACAGGGGAATATATTAACGCTATCCGTGCATTTATACTGGGAACAGCGCTAACACTAGGCTCTTTCTTCGGAGTAGTATTATTCAAGGTGGTGCAAGTGAGGAGGAGAAAGCCTGTTTCATACACACCTGAAGGTAAGAGAGGAGTTGCGGTAGATGAGATCAAGCCTGGAGGTATTGGATTCGTGAAAATAGAGGGTGAGTACTGGAGGGCAACATCTAGTAAATTGATTAATCCCGGGGATGAAGTAGTTGTTGTGAAAATGAGGGATGACGGTATCCTAGTGGTTGAGAAAAAAGAGTCTACGGGTATATAACACCAATCTTTAACAACCCATCTAAAACCCTTCCATTAATAAACCTCGTTGAAACCCCACGCTTTCTCAATACCTCATCCATTGACTCAACAACTTCTTTAAGCATGTATGAATCCGACGCCACGATGAAGTTTACATTTAAACCAAAGGATGGAATCCAGTACCAATACTCTGAGATATATCTAAAGTTTGCCCTCACACTAGTCAATACATAATTATACTCTACAGGGTAGAAGTAGCTACTACCAGCCTGTGTGGCGACTACTCCTCCTTCTCTAAGAACTCTCTTTACTTCACTAAATGCTTGAGCACTGTAGAGGTGTTTAGCGATCTCCCCTGCGTATGGGTCTGTTAAATCCATTATTACAACATCGAAGCTTCTATCCCTAGATTTCTTAATATACTCCATTCCATCCATTATTACTACTCTTACACGGGGGTCGTTGAATGAACCCTTATTAATGGGCTCAAGGTATTTCCTCGAGAACTCCACGACGACGGGGTCTATGTCCACGAGAACAGCTTCTTTTACACTATTGTGCTTTAGTACCTCTCTAAGTGCTACGCCATCCCCGCCGCCAATGATCAATACTCTTTCCGGGTTTGGATGCATCGTCATGGCTGGGTGGACTAGTAGCTCGTGGTAGAAGTACTCGTCTTTCTCAGACAACTGAATGTAGTTGTCTAATAGCAAGGATCTACCGAAACCCTCGATTTCAGCAAATACTATCTCCTGGTATGGAGACTTCTCCGTTGCAAAGACCTTTCTCACTTTAAATAATAACTTCACAAATCTCCCAGCAGGCTCAACTATTATTAAACCCTCCTCCAAGACTCAACCCCTCCCATGTAGTAGTTTAATGTAATCCTCCATGATCTTATCTCCACTACTAGTTCCTATTCTATCAGCACCTGCAGCTATTAATGCCAGTGCGTCGAGAGCCCTCCTAATACCCCCGGCAGCTTTAACTCTAACTCTACCTCCACTCGCATTCTTCAATAAGTAGACATCGTGGATTGTTGCTACGCCTCCAAGGAAACCAGTACACGTTTTAACAAAGTCTGCTCCTCCCTCAATCACGAGCTCTGTAGCTTTAATCTTCTCCTCGTCTGATAGTAGTCCAGTCTCAATGATTACTTTAACTACTTTAACACCGTGGCTTCTAGCGGCATCTACAACAGCTTTTATATCTTTCAATACATACCCGTAGTCGCCTGATTTAAATGCATTGATATTCATAACCATGTCTACTTCGCTAACCCCATGGCCTCCAGCCTCGATCGCTTCATTAACCTTGCTCTTCGTCGATGTATTGCCTAGTGGAAACCCAACAACAACGCCTAACTCAATAGTGTTTCCCGCGATTTCACGTGCTTTCTCAACTAGTGATAGTGGTATCATTAATAATTTAAATCCATATTTCTTAGTGTCATCAATATACTTCTCTAAAACCGTGTAGCTTGCATCAGGCTTTAACAGAGTATGATCTATCAATGAAGCCAACTCGCTTGGTTTATACTTCAATCCAAACAAACCACTCAAACCAATCACCTCTAGCAAGAGACATATCTATCGCCCTGCAATATAATGTTTTAGCATAATATGGATCCCTATTCATTAATCAACAAAAAATCATGCCCCCATTGCCTAATAGGTAACTAATTGTACTTACCCTGATCAATGAGTCATGCTCGAATTTGCCGCTGAACAACCCATATGGGGAAATGTAGATACTGTGTGCGCTTAAGTTAGTACAAATATATATCTTGTAAATGATTTTCCTCAAGGCCCTTGAGTGAAAAACAAATATATAGTAGAGACTCCACATAGTAGAGGGTTTAGTGAGCTCCTTTCTGTTTTTTCTCGGCGTAGGCCTCTGGTGTTAGTAGTGTTTCATACTCCTTGGGGTCTGTTGGCGCTATTTTCATGATCCAGCCTTTACCATACGGGTCCTTATTGAGCAGCTCAGGGCTCGCTTCAAGGTCTTTATTGACCTCGACTACTTTACCCGATAATGGTGCGTAGTAGGGTGAAGTTGCCTTAACAGAGTCTATCATCCCCGCTTCTTCCCCTTTCTTGAGCACTCTACCGATTTGAGGCAACTCAACGGCAACTATGTCTTTCAATTCTTTCTGGGCGTAGTCTGTTATACCCACTACGACTACTCCTCCCTCTAGCTTAGCCCACTCATCTGTCTGCGTGTACCTTCGGTCGGTTTTAACTATGTACTCTTTTCCCTTCACCTTGACAAGTAGATCACTCAACTCGACCACCACGTAATCCTAGATTCATCTATAAAAAATACTTTACGTCTCAGCGTGAAGCATTAGCTTTAGTAATCTCACTTCATCCTCACGTGTAATCTTGAAGCCATAGTGTATCTCCAAGAACTCTTTCCTAAACTCAACCACCTTGCTCCTTACTTCTGCAGGGTCTTTTTTATCAATCAACACCATCCTTATGAACCTCGCTATCTCCTTCATTTCACTCTCCTTCATACCCCACCTCGTCAACTCCTGTGTACCCATTCTCAAGCCACTAGGATCCTTGACGTCTTCAGGTCGATCATAAGGCAGCATGTTCTTGTTAACAATGATGTTGGCCTGCTCTAGTAGTACAGCACACTTAGTGCCCCTACCAAGATTGGCAACATCTACTGCAACTTGGTGGCTTGAAGTGTAGCCAAGGTGTTCTAGTGCAACCTTGAATCCCTCACTTGCAAGTGCCTCTGCGAGTGCTTTTGCATTCCTCACAATTTGCTGAGCGTAGTCTCTACCCCAGATCTTCATTTCAACAGCTGCTACTCCAGTAGCTGCTAGTCTATGTAAGTGGTGGTTTGAAACAAACATTGGGAATACTACCTTACCAATCTCTTTGTAGTCTTCCTCAAGCCTTGTAGCTATTAACCCACCCTGAGGACCAGGGAATGTCTTGTGAGTTGAGGATGTTATTATGTCAGCCCCTAGTTTCAATGGGTTATCCCAGACTTTCCCCACAACTAATCCAAGTACGTGTGCTACGTCGTGAACTACTTTTGCCCCAACGGTATGTGCTGCCTCAGCCAACTCCTTTGTTGGATGTGGGAATAGGTAGAGTGATCCACCGAGAGTAACTATCTTGGGCTTGACCTCCTCGATCATTTTAACGGCTTTATCGACATCAATGTTCCAATTCTCCAAGTCCACAGGAAGCTCTATTTGCTCAATACCGAGAGCTCCAAGAGTGCCGAATCTAGTGTGGCTAACGTGTGCACCGGCTTGGACAGGCGCCACTAGTGCTTTATCACCTGGCTTTGTGTAGGCTCTGAATACAGATCCATTAGCTGTAGTACCGCTAATTGGCCTAATATCCACGTACTCGGTATCCAGGAGTTCACCCATTAACTTCTGTACTTTAACCTCAAGTGGATCTACATATATTAATCCCTGGTAGAACCTCTTATAGGGCTTCCCCTCTGCATACCTATGCATTGCATCGTTAAGGTATAGTAGCATCGCTAAGGGGGACATTACATTCTCACTAGGAATCATATTGAGGCATTGCCTCTTTCTCCAAACCGTGTGGTTTACAGTTAATTCATATACTTCCTTCAAGTCAGGGTAGAGCTGTAATAGTGCATCTAAACCCGGGGATTCACCATACTCCAATAGACACCACCCATATTAAACTATAGAGCCCCTATATATTTTATTTCTCGATAAATGGAAAGTCAACTATTTTGGCTGAAAACCTCCTCCCATGTACATCAACTAAAACCTCCTCGCCGAACACAGCATACCTTGTATCTATGTAAGCCATGGCAATACCCCTATTCAAGACAGGGGAGTAGCATCCACTAGTAACCCAGCCGACATCAATATCCTCAACGAATACCCTACTCCCAGTCCTTGGGAATAGCCTCCCAGCTTCTTTACCCATTTTTAAACCAACTCTAACCCACCTCAACCCCTCTCTCCTACAAGCCCTCAAAGCCTCCTCGCCAACAAACCCCTTCTTACTCCACGTAATTGCACCAATTCCATATCTCAACGCTATTGCGCAGGGGAATTTTGAGGGATCTTCACCATACTCATGGTCTCCAAGGACAAACCCCATTTCAATCCTCAATGTATCCCTAGCTATTAAGCCGGCTGGCTTAACCCCCCTAGCAATGAATAAATCAATAAGCCTCCTTAGCTCACCGTGTTCACCCCATATCTCAAATCCATCCTCACCCGTCCAACCACTCCTACTCACAAGGAAGACTTTGACCCCGGCTACATCCTCGTTTAACCTAAACTCGAGTGGCTTAAGGTCTCCAGCCCACTTTGCACCAAGCGACTCCATTACTTCAACGGCTCTAGGACCCTGCAGTGCGAGCATTGAGTACTTGTGTGTTAAGTCCTCTACTTCTACTTTGTAGTTTCTAGATGAAACAACACTCCTAATGTAGCCAATCATTTTCTCGCGTACAAGCGCGTTTGGAACTAACAGCCATTCTTCATCACTAACCTTATATAGCATTTCGTCATCCTTAACCCTAGCCCATTCATTTAAAGCCAGCATTGGCCCGCTCATAAATCCAGGTTTAACTTTTGATATATCTTTTGTGTAGATATACTGTGCTAGAGTGACCACGTCTGGGCCCTTCAACAATACCCTACCCATGTGCGATACATCAAATAAGCCAACACTCGTCCTCACAGCCATGTGTTCATCAATAGAACCCGTAAACCTCATTGGAACCTCCCAATCCCCGAAAGACCCTGGCTCTGCTCCAAGTTTCTCAACGTAGTACTCTAATAGAGGTATTTTGGGCACATGTACCACCATGTCACTTGATATGACAAGATACATTTATAACTTCAACCCTCAATATGAGCATAAACGGGTGTCTTGTTTGGAGAATCACCCATGGATTCCATCTCTTACAAGAGATCAAGTGGAGAAAATCCTGAGAGTTATAGGTGTTGGAGACATTAGTGAGTTATTCAACGATATACCAGCCTCGATAAAACTAACTAGAGAGCAATGGGAGAAACTGGATATTGGCTTCGGTAAGCCGATCTCAGAGATCGAGGCAAAGAGGATACTGCACGGTAAGTTATCCAAGAACACTACTTTAAAAACACCTCCATTCATGGGGGGAGGTGTTTACCCCCACTACGTTCCACCACTAGTTAAGTACATTATTTCACGTGGAGAGTTCTTGACAGCATACACTCCCTACCAAGCAGAGATCTCTCAGGGCTTAATGCAGGCCATATTCGAGTATCAAAGCCTCATGGCTGAGCTACTTGAAATGGATGTTGTAAATGCCTCGATGTATGACTGGGGTTCTGCAGCCGCGGAGGCTGTATTAATGTCCCTACGTGTAAATAAGGGGAGAACGAAGGTTATCCTACCAGCCAACATGAATCCATATCATAGGAAGGTCGTTGAGTCATATACATGGCCACATGGAGTGAAAATAGTATATGCACCATTCAATAGAGAAACAGGTGGAGTTGATGTTGAGGAGTTAAAGAAGCTCGTTGATGAGGAAACAGCCGGAGTCTACCTTCAATACCCTAATTTCTTCGGGGTGGTTGAAACAGATGCAAAAGCTATTGGAGAAGTAGCCCATGAAAAAGGCGCATTGTTTATTACAGGAGTATACCCAATAGCATTAGGATTATTGAAATCACCTGGAGAGCTAGGCGCCGACATAGCTGTAGGAGAGGGGCAACCACTTGGATTGGGGTTAAATTATGGAGGACCATACCTAGGGATCTTCGCTACGAGATTCGACATGAACCTCATTAGGCAAATGCCTGGGAGGATTATTGGGTTGGCTGAATCACACCGTGGAGAGAGGGGTTTCGCAATGATACTGCAGACTAGAGAGCAGCACATTAGGAGGGAGAAGGCTACTAGTAATATATGTACAAACGAGGCGTTAATGGCTATCGCGGCTGCGGTCTACTTGTCAATGCTTGGTAAAAACGGCTTAGTGAAACTAGCGGAGATCAACTATTACCGTGCTCACTATGCATGGGGTAAAATGAGGCAGGCTGGTTTAACAGTCGATTTATTCAAGTGGGATTTCTTCAATGAATTCCCTGTTTCATTCAATGAGCAAGGTGTAAAGTATAGTTTTATCCATGAGAAGCTACTCGAGAGGGGGCTTCACGGTGGACTATACATTGGCGACCACTACCCGGAGCTTGGTGAAACTGCGTTATTTGCATTTACTGAAGTGCACTTTAAGGAGGATATAGACCTACTCGTAGAATCACTCACCGAGATCACTCGTAGGGGGTGATGGAGTGTGCGTACATATAGGCAGGCAAATTGGAGTGAACCATTGATATTCGAGCTCGGATCTCCGGGTAGACTGGGGATCACTCTACCGGAGTTAGAAGACGAGGTAAAGAAAGTCGTTGGAGGAGTGAAAATACCTGAGTCCATTAAGAGGGTTAAACCACCCAATCTGCCAGAGTTGAGTGAAGTAGAGGTTACACGTCACTTCACTAATCTAACTCAAATGGCTTATGGAGTAGACAACGGCCCCGTACCACTTGGATCCTGCACAATGAAGTTCAACCCGAGGATAGCTTGGGATCTATCCTTCAACAGCGGCGTTGACAAACTACACCCACTACAAGATGAGAGAACAGTCCAGGGATTACTCGAGGTAATGTATGAACTACAGAAATGGCTCGCCAACATTGTAGGCATGGATGTCTGTACACTTCACCCAGCGGCTGGCGCACACGGTGAGTTAACGGGTGTGCTTGTTATCAGGAAATACCATGAGTTGAAGGGTCAATTAGATAGGAAAAAGGAGATTATAATACCTGATAGTGCACATGGAACTAACCCAGCTAGTGCCGCTATGGCTGGGTTTAAAGTTATAGAGGTCCCATCTGGTAGTGATGGAAACGTTGACTTCGAGGCTTTGAAATCAGTTGTTGGAGAATCCACTGCTGGATTAATGATTACTAATCCCAATACTCTTGGATTATTCGAGGCGAGGATACTAGAGATCGCTGAACTACTCCACAAGTACGATGCACTACTATACTACGATGGTGCAAACCTAAATGGGATAATGGGCTATGCGAGACCTGGAGATATGGGCTTCGACATAGCACACATAAATATACATAAAACCTTTAGCTCACCGCATGGTGGGGGAGGACCCGGCTCCGGACCTGTATGTGTTAAAAACAGGCTTGTAGATAGAGAGAAGGGGATTTACCTAAGTGACCTATTGCCAGGATATATTGTAGTGTATGATGAAGAAAAGGGGATTTATAGACTTAAGGGCCCCGGACCACACAGTATTGGATTATTAAAATCCTTCTTTGCCAACACTATTCCACTACTATGGGCCTACGTTTACATAGCAATAATGGGTCCGCAGGGATTGAGGAAAGTCACTGAGCACAGTGTCTTGATCACTAATTACTTCGCTAAGTTAATGAATGGTGTTAGAGGATACGATATACCATACGGTAAGGGTAGGTTTAGAAAACACGAAGTCGTATTAAGCGCTAAGCCCATGGCCGACGAGGTTGGTGTTACAGCCGAGGATGTTGCTAAGGGATTGCTAGATGCTGGATTCTATGCTCCAACAATATACTTCCCACTAATAGTGAAGGAAGCCCTTATGACAGAGTTCACGGAGACTGAAACACCTGAGAACATTGAGAGATACGTGGAGAGGTTGAAGGAGATCAGCAAGATAGCATATGAAAACCCCTCAAAGCCAAAAGAGTGGCCACTAAACACGAGCGTTGGGAGATTGGACATTGTTAAAGCAAACCACCCCAAGTATGTTGCACCAACGTGGAGAGTCTATATGAAGAGATTGAAGGGAGAATTAAAGTGAAGTATGATGTTGCAATAATTGGATCGGGCGTTGGAGGCTACCCAGCAGGATCATACCTCGCCGGTAAGGGGTTGAAAGTAGCAGTTATAGAGAAGCACTTAATTGGCGGAGAGTGCACTAACTACGGGTGCGTACCAAGTAAAGCACTCTACCAATTCGCAGAGGCTGTTAAAACAATTGAGAAAATAAATGGAGTGGCAGAGTATAAGTGGAGTGAACTCATAGAGTGGGCTAGAGGAGTGGTCAAGGAATCCCGTGAGGGGATTAGTTATCTACTGGAATCCAAGGGGATCGACCTATATAATGGAGTAGCATTAATTGAATCCAATAAAAGAGTTAAAATTAAGAACTCAGCGGAGCTTAAAGAGATCGAAGCAGACAAATTAATAGTAGCTACTGGAACAGACCCTGCGGATATACCAGTCGCTAGGTTTGATGGATCGGGGATTATCAGTAATAGAGAGGCATTATACCTAGATGACAAGCCGGAGAGTATGTTAATAATTGGTGGGGGAGTAATTGGAGTTGAATTAGCCAATGCATTCAGAGCTTTCAAAGTCGATGTAACTATAGTTGAGCTACTAGACCACATACTCCCATTCACAGATAGAGACATAGCACTCGCTGTGAAAACACACTTATCTCAGAGAGGTGTGAGGATCCTTGAGAAGACAACTGTGATTAGATTGGAAAAAACTAGTGGTAAGTACCATGCGGAGTTATCTAACGGCGAGAAACTCGAAGTGGACAAGGTTTTAGTCGCTGTTGGGAGAAAGCCTAATACAAGGGGTATTGGATTAGAAAACCTTGGTGTGGAGTTAGACTCCAAGGGGTTTATAAAGGTAAACGAGAGAATGGAGACGAATATTCAAGGGGTGTTTGCAACGGGAGATGTTGTTGGAGGCCCCTTACTAGCACATAAAGCCATATTGGAGAGCATTATAGCTGGTAGAGTTATAAGTGGAGAGGAGGCCCCTAGATTAGACTATAAACTAGTGCCTATTACAATATTCACGGGTCTTGAAGTAGCCTCGGTGGGCTACACGGAGAAGGAGCTGCAATCTATGGGACTTAAGTATGTGAAGTACAGGATCCCACTGTACTACTTATCCTCTGTGAAAATCAAAGGCGGTAAAAATGCATTTGCGAAGATAATACTAGATGAGAGGGGTGAAAGAGTACTGGGTATACATATTGTTGCACCGAATGCATCAGAGGTTGTATCAGCATACATATCACTCTACATTGGTAAAATGAACCTGAGAGACGCTTCCCAAGTACCATACCCTCATTTAACGGTATCGGAGTCTCTAAGAGACTTCGCCGAATACATACTTGGCGAGCCAGTGCACCTCCTCAAGAAATAATTTTCTCTAGACTTTTTTACTGTGTTTTATTGCGTGATGATCATTAGATTTATGAAACACTGTGACGCTATATATCTATATAGCCACAAGTAGGATCTATAAACTATTTTAAAAACTGGGTAATATAGAGGTTTCTAAGCCGAAGAGTTTTTGGGCTGATCAATAGTCTATGAACTTCTATTCCTCAATGAGATAGACATATTCCCAGACAACAGGAGAAGTTATTATGGGTGTTATTGTTTTCTATATGTAAGTTCATTTCCCTGCATTCTCAGCTTTAAGACCCCGTATATTCTATTGTCTTAAGAGTAGGTGTTAATGCATTGAGTTTTATAGGGTTTAGTGAATCTCTAGAATCGAAGTATTGTGGAAAGAGAGGCCTGTGTTTCTGGGTTGAATATGCTGCTGTAAACCCCATTGGTGAAGAAACGGTCTACTTCTTTGACTGTACGCTATATAAGTACGCTAGGGGAGACTATACTGGTAGACCAGATGCGAGGATTCTACTTTCATTCCGCAGCCCGGTATCAATTAATAGCCTCTACTATTCACCGCAGGGTGTTTACCCAAGGCTAAAAGCAACTTCAAAATGCGATAAGAGCGATGTCGAGGAGTGTATTGCAAGTGTATTAAACGCTATTGATGTAGAGGTTGAGAAGGCGAGGGAGTACTATGAGAAATCCCCGAAGACACCACGCTGGTTGAAGTTCCTGCTACCTGTTAGGGATGCGCGTAGTGAAGCTAGGGGTGTATATTATGGCTTTTTAACTAGGAAGAGGCTCTTACTGGAGATTACTAGCCTTATGGGCTATAGAGAGGGTTATTTAGAGGCTTTAGTTAAGCCCTCCAATATACTACTTAGCTATATCACCAAGAAGAGAGAAATATACGCTTTGATCGGGGGTAATCCAGTAAAGCTTGAAGCACATAGAAAAATACTTGACTTCAACCAGTTACCATTGGATATTGAAAAGTAGTTATTAATAAAACTTAATTTATTACTTAAACATCATTATAATAGAATGAGATGTTGGTTGGAAACAATGGATTTGAGAGATCTAAGTAGGGAAATAGCTTCGATTGTAAAGAAAGTTAAGCAAAGCGTTGTTACAATATCCACTGTTATACCACACCCCATGAGCTTCCTGGGGTATGAGCCCGTTAAAGGATATGGATCTGGATTTATAATTGCACCAGGATACGTAGTGACAAATGCACACGTGGTGTCAGGTGCTTCCAGAGTATACGTTATATTTAGTGATGGCTATGCAAGTGAAGCCGTTATTATAGCCATAGATCCACATAGAGACTTAGCATTACTACAAACAAGTGAACACGGTGAGCCAATAAAACTAGGGGATTCCGATAGACTAGAAGTTGGCGAAATAGTATTGGCTATTGGTTCTCCTCTAGGCCTACTAGAAAACTCCGTAACCATGGGTGTTGTAAGTGCTGTTGGTAGGTCGATCTCTAGTAGAGACATACTACTAGAAGACTTAATACAGACGGATGCAGCAATAAACCCAGGTAATAGCGGAGGGCCTTTAATAAACCTCATGGGGGAAGCAGTTGGTGTCGCAACAGCAATTATACCATTCGCACAGGGCATAGGCTTCGCAATACCAATCAACACTGTGAAGAGATTTATCGAGATGATTAAGAAGTATGGAAAACCACTGAGAGCTTGGATCGGGGTTTACGTAATGCCATTGAACCCAACTATCTCCGCTCTATACAAAATCCCCGTTCAAGAGGGCTTATTAATCGTGAGGATCATACCCGGGTCTCCAGCAGAGAGAAGTGGCTTACTAGAGGGAGATATTATTCTAGCAGTTGACGGTAAACTAGCCAAGAGAATTGGGGACTTAAGGAAGGCAATAGAGGAGGGCATTGATAGAGGCTACGTAGAACTCGAAGTAATGCGTGGATCAGGTATATTTAGAGTGAGGACAAGGATACTTGTAGACTAGCTCATTGGCGTTTCCCCTCTAACGGTGCTTGATGGTATTTGTAAATATTTGTATTTCCGTTAGTGGGGTTGCACCTCGATGTGAGTTCACCTGCTTCACCCACACTTCATGGGTGCCTGTCGAGCCCAACGCCACGGGGCTCCCATCTGAGTCTCTCTACGTCACCGCAGTGCGGGTCATCCACATAACTATAGCATGAGTAGAAGTATTTAAACTTTACAAATAATCACAAATATCTAAACACGCCGGCAAATCTGTAACAGCCTTTATTGAAAGGTATTTTTGTAGTTAATATTAATAGCTGTTATAGGGCTTGAATTATTTGTGAATAGCTGTGAGTATTTCTAAATGCTTGGCTGTGAATGCTGTATTTATCACTCATTAGTGTGTTTAATTAGGCATTGACTCGTACACTAGCTATTACTATTTTTGTAAAATCTTCCTCGATACAGAATTTAATGAGTTTAGAGGTGAATTACCATGGGGTAATTTTAGTTTGATTATTCGTTTCCTCAACGGCTTCCATACACTATTTATTGATCACGTCTTATTGAATTAATATTCATGGCTTAGTTATTAATGTAAGTATTGGGAAGACCACGAGGATGAAGAATAATGTGAGTGTTGCTAGTATCAGGGCAGCTGTCTGAGAGTCCCACTTGTATTTCTCAGCGATAACAATATTCATAACTGCCGGTGGAGTCATTGATACTACTACAAGCTCATACCTATCTAGTTTGCTAAAGCCCAGTGGAGCGGTGACAATGTACGCTAAGATTGGTGCAATTATAAATCTATAGAGCCCTGTTGTTAACAATTCTCTTTTTAAACGTGTAATGCCCCCAAGTCTCGTTGGTATTCTTAGACCCATCGTATAGGTTGCAGTGTAACTTAGCAGTGGGCTACTCCAAGCTAGCAACTGGTTAATAACCCCAGCCGACTCTCCGAGCACGTAGTGTCCAAGGCAACCAGTTAGAAAGCCTATGAACGCTGTGGATGTCAATAAACTCCTCAACGCACTTAATGCATCTTTCCCGATTACTTCTGGTATTAAAATATTTAAAACCACTGTAACAACTCCGAATACAGCTGCAATGTTTATTCTACCAAGTAATGCATATACTACTGGAAACCCGAGGAAAACACTGTTTGGAAAAACCGATAGAAATATTATTGATGGATCTGCGGATTTGTAAGTCTTACTTATTGATACATAAGCTAATGTAGTGAAAACCAAAAAGTAAGCTAATACATATGCGTCGAAAACCCATACACCACGATTTAAAAACACTGTGAAGAAACTCAATGGTACTAAAACATAGTACACTAGTCTAACAAACACCACCACTAGTTTCTCGAAGATAGTAAATTTCTTCAATAAAACCTCTAGAAACACCCTTGTGGCGTAGCCAGCTGCCATAATTAGTAGGAATAAGTAAACCTCCTGCAAGACTATCACCTATGGAATCCATTAGAGGTTTAATCTCCAATACCCTTCTCACTTAGTCTAATCATTCTCTTGCACCTCTCCCTACATCTCCCAATAGACATTGAATCGCAGTGTGTAATTGCACTGGTGCATCCTATGGTAGCCCATACACCATAATAACCCTTTCCAATACCTCAACTAATAAGTTCTTTTTCTCACTATTAATAAACATTCCCCGAGTATAGTGATCAATACATCTACATCACTAAACATAGTCACTCTATTCTCAGCAACCCTACGGTAACATAGACCTCGCAATTAGAAATTAGATCCATTGTGGCCATGTATACTTTAACTGCGTACTCTCCCCAGCACTTGAAGTACTCAAAGTGGTGTTTAACACAACTTGACAATTCTAGAAATAGTTAAGCTTGCTAAAGAGTTTAGATATGCTTTACCAAGAGAAGATCTTACAAATCTTATAAAGTCTCTGAGAAAAGTGTTATATGTGAAGGTTGATCCAAATGGAACATCCTCGGAGTGCCCCATATGCAACTATAAAGGATTAGAAGAAGTTGGCTATAGAAGACTGAGATGTCCGAGATGTGGCTTCGAAGCAGATAGAGACGCCACCCGAAAACTAAATGTTAGAAAGAGAGGATTAAGAAAACTAGGCATATATCCTCTTGGGGGTTCCGGCCCCCACTACACCTCAAATGACAGATGTAAACCCGAATAAATGGAGAGGAACCTATTATCCGCCCACAAAGGGGCGGGGAACCCTCGCCCTTCAGGGCGGGGAGGAGGTCAGAATAGGGCTAAGAAGCCATACTACTACTGGTACCTCAAGTGCACGGGTAGAGATAAGCAGAGAAGCATCTACCTCGGCAAGTCCCCGGAGGGATACAACACAGTGAAGAACGCGGCTAGAGCTGCAAGCGAGGCTGTAGTGGTTGTTGAGAGGCTCAGGGGAGTGGTCGAGGAATTAGACAAGGCCCTGAGAAACCTAGTCGATAAACTAAAACAGCTTACTGCGGTATCAGCCGCGGAAACACGGGATTCTAGTACTTTAAATACTACTTGACTTACCTATATTGGGGATCCCGCGTGGGGCTAGACACAACTGGCCGTAGAGCATCAAAGTATACTAATCCCACCCAAAATCTCTATTGATGAGAAACCTCTCTATATGGAACTACAAACAATAGTAACAGTTTCCTTCATGATAGCTGGGATGATGAGGCATCTGGGTATGTCTACGAGCCTGGGTGATACTCGTCGAGAACTCCTTGGCTCTAGGACGGGTTAACCCTTGGTTTTACAAGGGGATATAGTTACTGAGTAAAGTTACTGGTTATTAAACAAGATAATCTATGCTTTGAACCACTGGTTGTCCAACTGCCTAGACAGCACTGTCCATGTATTAGTATTAAATAGAACTATGAGATACATATTCATTGGTGGGTGGACTTGACTGGAAGAGCCATGATGGGATTAATCATCGCCGCGGCTCTACTAGTTGCAGCCTCAGTAGCAGGTGCTAATACTATTGAGTCACCAATATATGCTATACATAACTTATACACTATATATGACTACGGTAACCTCGTGATAGCTGCCATAAATAGATCTGCTCTCACATATTTAGGTAATGGTTATTGGCTCTTAGTGTTACCAAACATGGATGCAGTAACGTTCTCGTCGGAATTTGTTGATGAAATAATTGGTAAATACATAGGCCCTAGAGCATTCTATTCAAGACTACGTATTACCAAGACTGTTGATGGTTATAGAACTGTAAAGACTATCAATAATTTGGATGCTTCAGATGCGCCAAACAGTATGATTATGAATGCGATCATGCGGATGCTCAATATATCGAGAGCTCGTGAAGCACTGGTCACGTTCCTTGAAGGAAAAGTGATCAGAATTGATGTTGTAACAGAGAATGGCATTGATGTTGAGAAGATTGCTGAGGAGCTCTCAGGTATTGCTATGAGTCATAAGGTTGTTGTTATCGAGACTCTGGGTTTTGGAATACCCTCTTACTTTGACGCTCTAGATCTCTATGAGAATCTGAAAAAGATCTCTTGCTTCGTTAGCATGGGAGAATCGCTCTATGGAGTCAATATAGAGTTTAACATTTCATGTATTAAGGAGTTAGCTACTGCAACTAATAGAAGCTTCGATGAGGCGGTAGAGGATGTTGCCAACTCCGTGAAGGCTCTAGACCCATTAATAAGGAAGTATCTACCCTACCAGAATATCGTGGTACTAGTTGCACAGCCTCCACCACCAGCCATACCTCTACCTGGTGAACCTAAATCCGTCGAGAGGATAGAGCATACAGAAGCCGTAGAAATATCGCAGACACCACCTGGCCTACCACAACAGGTCTTTATCATTTCAGCAATCGTTGTAGCAGTTGCTATAATACTTGCGTTATGGAGAATAAGATCAATAAAAATAAAATAGTTTTTTAGGTTATGACTATACATCAAGAATTATGATACAAATACCAATTCGTGTTTCTCAAGATTAGGGGGTAAATGTGATAGAGATGGAAAATTTGACATTTGTCCAGTATTTATAGGGTTTCTAGATACCTTCAGGAGCATTATTAATTGACTAGCTACGTTAACTACTTCCTTAGAGTCTTCTACGCCGCAATCTACATCACCGTGAAGACTCGTAGTGTGCGCCAATCCGGCTATTAAAAGTACTCTTTTGTACCTATTTATCCATGAAAAGTCTGCGAGCTCGCCTACTTCCTCCTGGAGCTCCTTCACCCCTAGTTCTTTAATGAGCGTGGAAACTAGCTCATTTACTCAATGCCCTCCTGGGTGATCTCCAAGACGCCCGGGATATACTGCTTTAGTAAACAACTACGTGGGTTATTCTCCTGTGAAAGTCGCTATATCGGGGTCTCCTACTCTCCCCGGCGCTTCAAGAAAAGCTCTTACTCTATGCTTTAATTTATTAACATAGTTTCCATTCAATTTCAACATCCTACTATTTATCAGCGTACTTGTGTTGAAATAGTATATTCTGGTTCTTCAGCGTGATCACTTGTTAATTGTTTCAAGTGTTTTTAAGTATAAAATCGCTCCCATTTTTATTAATTCCCACGGTGGTTTATTTGGCTTGGAGAAGTGAGATTCTTGATTGGTTGAAGAAACTCACTGTGATACCTGGTCCTAGCGGGAGAGAGGAGGGTGTTAGAGAAGTTGTTGCCAGCCTTATTGAGCCATCTGTTGATAAACTATGGATTGACACGTGGGGTAATCTTGTTGGATTGAAGAAGGGTTCTAGTGGGGAGGGGAAGTTAATGATTGCTGCACACATAGATGAAATAGGTTTATTTGTATCACACATTGAAGATGATGGATTCTTAAGGGTTGTCCCTATTGGTGGCATACCTGAGAGGACGCTACTATATCAACGAGTTGTATTGAGGACTAGGGATGGTAGGCTGGTTAGAGGTGTTATTGGCTTAAAGCCACCACATATTGCTAAACCCGAGGAGCTCCAGAAAGTACCTGAGATGAGGGAGTTGTTTGTTGATATTGGGGCATCTAGTAGAGAGGAGGTTGAGAAAGCTGGTGTTAGAGTGGGGGACGTGTTGGTTTTCGATAGAGATGTAGCTGAGTTAATGAATAATAGAGTTGCGGGTAAGGCTTTTGATGATAGAGTCGGTGTTGTGTCATTAATTAAAGCGGCTCAACTACTCGAGGAGCCGAAGGTAGATACGTATTTTGTTGCAACCGTGCAAGAGGAGGTTGGTTTGAAGGGTGCTAGAACATCTGCATTCGCTATATCCCCTGATGCAGCAGTAGCCATCGATGTTACAATAGCAAGCGATATACCCGGTGTTACAAAGGCAGAGTGGTTTACTAGACTGGGTAAGGGCCCGGCTATAAAGATAGTTGATGGTAGGAGTGCCTCCGGCTTAATAGCTCATCCAAGGATTGTAGAATTCCTTATATCCATCGCGGAGAAGTACAAAGTACCATATCAACTAGAGGTTGCTGCGGGAGGGACTACAGATGCTAGCATTATTGCACTGAACAAAGAGGGTGTTCCAGCCGGGACTATATCCATACCATCCCGCTACATACACAGCCCCGTTGAAGTTGTTGACTTAAACGACGTATACAATACAGCCCTACTCGCAAAGTACTTTGCAGAGGAGGCGACACCCGAGTGGCTTAGAGAGATTAAGGGCCGTGTGTTAAAGTAGACTAAATATACTCTAATTCACTATTTCTCACTACAGCACACTTACTCAACACATGCTCAACCAATCTATCAGGGTCTATGACATGGAGTACGTGGAAGCCCCTAGCGACAAGGTAGTCAGATAATATCTTCCTATGGCACATCCATGGCAATCTCTCACTACACATTAATATTATAGTCCTACTACTCGCTAACTCCACGAGCTTATTGAGCACAGGCTTTAAGTCACTTCGCTTCGTTATATAAGTGGCATATGCTCTAAAACCACGTGATTCAAAGCAATTTGCTATCCCGTAATCATCTACATCAACACCAAATTTTCTATATCCACCCAACTCAGGGATCCAGGTGTAATCTATCCCCACTTCTCCCAGCACTCTCGCGAGATTGGAACCCGAGTACTCTGGGAGAGACCTCGACTTGTTCCACCTACGAATATCCACTAATACCTCTACACTAAGCCTCCTCAATACAGCGATAAAATCCCCTAAACTCCAGCCACCATAGCCAATAGAGTAAACCACTCTCCCCATTTAAAGCACTCCCTGCTCCTGAGTCACGATTATAAATAAAATTAGTATAACTGTAAAAGGGTGACATAATGACTTACAAGTTGCTAAATACCGTAATGGCTATCTCACTGATAGTAGCGTCTATGGGGATACTTAGTCAAATCACCATAGTTGCTAGTGGTGATGCAAGTAGCTCCTTGAAAGACTGGACTTTCATGGTGTACATAGTTGGAGACAACAACTTAGATCCATACGTCAACAGCGACCTATACGAGATGATGAGCGTTGGCTCAACCAGTAGAGTCAACATCATTGCACTAGTGGACTTGTACAGAGTTAATGGATCAGTAATGTACTACATTGGTAGAAATGAATTGACACCAATATGGGGTAATTTGAGTAGTGAGTATGAATTAAATATGGGTGACCCTTCAACTCTCACTTGGTTTATAAGAGAAGCTGCGTCTAAATACCCAGCTAGACACTATGCACTCGTAATATGGGATCACGGGGATTCATGGGTTGGAGTTGGCTGGGATGATACAAACAGCGACTACT
>Ga0209225_1001309_pt1 | contig 25002 bp, 24 predicted proteins | sample WasSprMetagenome_FD_184732 | JGI IMG/M metagenome (GOLD analysis project Ga0209225, IMG submission 184732) | Sulfidic aquatic microbial communities from Washburn Spring, Yellowstone National Park, USA - WS (SPAdes) (version 3) | ecosystem: Environmental > Aquatic > Thermal springs > Hot (42-90C)... | reverse complement strand
GTTGGAACTGTTACACCAATTTTACCAGTGAAGCTTAGTGTTGTAGTATTAAGATTTTGGTCTCTTGCAGCAGTTACTTTTGCATCTTGGAATGTAAAGGTTGGAGCAACAGCGAATAGGTGAACAACTTCACTTGTTGCTGAACCAGACCAATTTTTTACAGCACCAAGACTATTTTCAGCTTTTACTGTGTTCAAGGTAACAGTCATAGTAGCTTCATTATAACCAATTCCTTCAACCCTTGAAACACCAATAATTGCTTCTTTATATGAACCAGAAGGAATAGTTATATTTTCTGGATATAGATCAGTTATTGTTATTGTTCCTGTTGTAGCATTTTGATTTTGAGTTACGGTAACATTTCCAACTTTTCTACCATCAATCTCAAGATAAAAGAGTGTTGGTCGAAGGGTTGGAGTGCTAACAACAAAAGTAGCAGATGCTTCTCTTAATCTTAAAGAGTCATTTTGAGCAGTAAGCCTTACTTTCAATAATGGAGTTTCTTTTGTTAATCTCATAGTAGCATTAATTCCTGTACCACTTACTAATTGATCGGCAATAATATTTCTTTCTTGAGGAGTATCAGATGTTCTAACAACACTTAATTGAGCTGATTGAGCAAGTGTTGTTTCAGGCAAGAAGCTATTGGAGACTAGAGTGTCTTTATCAGGACCCCAAACGTCAATTGAGCCTGCAGTTACTGCTCTTACTCCATTAGTAGGAACAGTTAATGTAATTGCTCCGCTAACTCCTGAAGGATAAGTAGAAACAGCAGTTGCTTTTAGGTAAAGAACCTTAACTGTATCTTTAGGAACTACGTAATTGAGACCAGTGATTAACAAGTAATATTGGCCGCTTGTTTCTCTATAGAATGGTTGATTTTCATTTGGGGTAACATCAGCTGACCATAGAGTATTTCCATCTTGATCAACTAATGCAACCTTTGAAAGAATTCTATATGGAGCATCAGCATCTGTTGGCCAATTGATTCTAATTCTTTGGACTGTAACATCTCCTTGGGTTGCTCTTAGTCTAATACCCAAAACATTTGCAGTTTCACCTTCTCTCAAGGGAACATTGGAGGTTGGATCAGAGTTTCTTTCAACAGTTAATGTACCTTCTACTCCTGTTGTTGGTTGTGTTGGAGTTGTAGGAGCAGTTGTTGTTCCTGAAACTATAGCCATTATAGCAGCAATTTGTTGATCAGTTAATCCTAATGCTTTCAAGACTGTTTGTAATACTTCTAGTGAAGGAGTTACTTCTTTCTTTTCTTCTTCTTTTACAGCTTCTTCTTTCTTCTCTTCTTTAGCAGCAAGAGCTTCCTTTAATTTTTCAATTCCTTTTGGTCCAATGTTATACCCCTTCCAATTTCCATACCAATCTGCATAGAATTCTTTTACTGCATTAACTGTTTGTTTTCCATAATATCCTGTAGCACCTGCAGGAATATCATATCCTGCTTCAATTAAACAGGCTTGAACATTTCTAACAGCGGTTCCCCTTTGGCCATATTTTACAGGAACCAACTTGTCAGGATTGCATGTCACTTCTGTTTGTGCATATGTTAAAGGTACTCCTAGATATACAACTGTTGCAAGAGCTACAAAGTAGGTTAAGATTTTTTTCTTTTCCATTTTAGATTAATTCCGACTTGCGCTTATGCCACAATATGGGCATTCAGCGCTTAATTTTTAATTTAAATTAATTTAATTAATTGCGACCTCTTTCATTAATTACGACCTTATTATATTAATCATTATAAATTATTTTATTTTAAAAGTCAAATTTTCTTTACTTTAATTATACCATAAATTTTGTTTGTCAAGTAGATTCATAATTAAACTCCTACTTTAATTATATCATAAATTTTGTTTGTCAAGTAATTCTTATTATAATTTTAAAGATGGCAAATAAAAAGAGTAGTAAAAATAATAGTGAAAAATTAGGATTTTTTGAGGTTATAAAAAAAATTAGGGAGCATTATTTAACAAATGAGATTATAGGTTGGTTATTTATATTTATTGCTTTATTTACTTTTATTTCAGATTTAGACAAAGGAGGTGTATTAGGATTTTATTTTAAAAATTTTCTTTTAAATATTTTTGGGCTTTCGCATTTTGCAATCATTATATTGTTTTTAATTTTAGGAGTTGGTTATGTTTTTAGAATAAATCTTATTTGGAAAATTGATAGCACAATAGCTTTAATAATTTTGTTTTTAGTTTTTGATGGATTTATAGAAATATTTACTCAAAATGGTGGAATCCTTGGGAAAGAGCTTATAAAGCTTAATAAATTTTTTGGTGATATTGGTTTAATAATTTTATTTTTAACAATCACTATTTTATGTTTAACAGTTATATTTGAGAAACCATTTGTTGAAATAATAAGAGGATTTAGAAAAAAGAGAAAAGAAATTGAGGGAGTTGAAGTAAAAGAGTTTATTAAAAAAGAGAAACCAAAAGAAGAAAAAATTAAAATGCCTGAAATAATAAAATTGAAAAATGAAAAAACCGAAGTTAAAGAAGAAATAAGATTAAAAAAGCTTCCTATAAAAACAACTTGGGAATTACCACCTCTATCTTTATTAGACAAAACAGAAACAGCTCCTGATAGCGGAGATTTGAAAGAAAATATTCAGATAATAAAAAATACATTTTTGAATTTTGGGATTGATGTAGAAATTGTTGAAGTTACTATTGGACCAACTGTTACAAGATATGCTGTTAAACCACCTGAGGGAACAAAGCTTTCTAAAATTTTATCTTTACAAAATGATTTGGCATTAGCATTGGCTGTACAAAATATTAGAATAGAAGCACCTATATCAGGAAGGGCTTTAATAGGAATAGAAGTACCAAACAAAAAAAGAGGATTAATAAAACTAAGATCACTATTAGAAAATCCTGAATTTTTAGAAAGCGAAAGTTTACTTTTATTCCCAGTTGGAAGATTGATAACCGGAGAGCCTTTTTATGCAGATTTAGCATCTATGCCTCATATTTTGATAGCAGGAACAACAGGTGCAGGGAAATCTGTTTTTATTCATTCTTTATTAACATCTTTGCTTTTTAAAAATACTCCTGAAACATTAAATCTTATATTAATAGATCCTAAAAGAGTTGAGCTTGTAAGATATGAAGACTTGCCACATTTATTGATGGAACCTATATTGGATACGAAAAAAGTTGTTGCTGTTATGAATTGGCTTATAAAAGAAATGGAAAGAAGATATTTAATTTTACAAGAAAATAGAGTTAGGGATATAGATGCATTTAATAAAAAACAGATACCAAGGGGCAAAAAGATTTTGCCCAGAATAATTTTTGTTATTGATGAGATGGCTGATTTAATGATTAAACAAGGACATTTAATTGAGTCAATGATAGTAAGATTAACACAAATGGCAAGAGCCACAGGAATTCATTTAGTGTTAGCAACTCAAAGACCTTCTGTAGATGTTGTTACGGGCCTAATAAAAGCAAATATTCCAAATAGGGTTTGTTTTAAAGTTGCATCACAGGTTGACTCAAGAACAGTATTAGATTATACAGGAGCAGAAAAATTAATTGGGGCAGGAGATATGCTATTTGTTAGTACTATTTTCCCTGGGATGAGAAGGTTGCAAGCTCCATATGTATCTGAAAAAGAGATTGAAAAGGTAATTGACTTTTGGACAAGGCAGGCTGAAGAAAAAGAAGATTTTGAAAAAGAAGAGATAGAGATTGAAGAATATGAAAAATCAGAATTTTCTTTAGAAGAAGATATAGAAGATAATCTTATAAAAGAGGCTTGTAAAATAATAATAGAGACAGGAAAAGCATCAACATCTTTATTACAAAGAAAATTAAAAATTGGATATGCAAGGGCTGCAAGAATATTAGATATATTAGAAGAAAAAGGAATTGTAGGACCCCAAGAAGGGACAAAACCAAGAAAAGTACTTATTGAAAAATTAGAAGACTTTGAAGAAAATGGAGAAAGGGTTGAATGAAAAATTGAAAGAATTAAGAAAGAATAAAAGATTATCTAAGGAAGAATTAGCTAAAATATTAAAGATAACAGTAACGCAGGTAGAAATTTTGGAAAATGGTGAGTTTTATAAAATACCGAAACCTATATTGAGAAAGATTTTAGAAAAATATGAAGATTTTTTTAATTTAGAAAAGAAAGAGATTTCCTATTTAGAAGAGATAGAGATGGAAGATATTCAATTAAAACCGAAGTCTTTGAAAAATTTCCCCTATATTATAATATTATGTATAGGAATATTTGTTTTTATTTATCAAATAAGCAGTTTAGTTTTGCCACCAAAAATAAAGATTATTTATCCAAAAAATAATTCAATAATTTTTACAAGAGAGATTGTAATAAAAGGATATGTTGATCCAAGAAGTATTTTTTTTATAAATAAAGAGGAAATTGTTCCTGATAAAAATGGTTATTTTGAAAAGAAGATAGTTTTAAAAAATGGGATGAATAGATTTTTATTAGAGGCAAAAAATTATTGGGGGGTTTATAATAGAAAAGAGTTAAAATTATATTATAAGGGCCTGTAGTTCAGTTGGTAGAACGTCGGGCTGGCAGTCCGAAGGTCGTGGGTTCGAGTCCCACCAGGTCCAATGCCCCCATCGTCTAGCGGCTAGGACACCACTCTTTCAAGGTGGAAACACCGGTTCGACTCCGGTTGGGGGCAAATTAAAATCCCCTCCATAAGGAGGGGATTTTATAATGGAAAATATGAATTACTTTTATTGTGAAGGTGTTGCTGGTGAAGTTGGTGGAACTGGTACTCCTGGTTGTGTTGCTTCTGGTGCTGGTGGTGCTGGTGGTTCTGGTAGTGCTGGTGGAGGTGTTACTTCACCACCTGGAACAGCTGGTGTTGGAACTGATGGAGCTGTTACAGCACCTTTTTGTTTAACATAGTAATAATACCAAGCAATTACACCTAAAATTACTAAAATAATTATGACGATAATTGCAGAAGTAATATTTTTCTTTTGGCCTTCCATTATTTTTTATTTAATTAATTAATTACGACCTAAATTTTTATATCTTAATTGTATCACAAAAAATTTTAAAATGCAAATTAGGCGGGGCAGGATTTGAACCTGCAATCTTCTGCATGTGAAGCAGACGTTTTACCATTAAACTACCCGCCCTATTTTATCTCTACTTTTCCACCTGCTTTTTCTATTTCTTCTTTGATTTTTTCTGCCTCACTTTTATCTATATTCTCTTTTATAGTTTGCGGTACATTATCAACAATATCCTTAGCTTCCTTTAAGCCAAGATTTGGATTTATTGTTCTTAGAGCCTTTATAACATTAATCTTATTAGCACCACTATCGACTAAAACAACAGTAACTTTTTGAGGAGCAGCTTCTTCTGAAGGAGCAGAAGGTGCTTGAACTGGAGCTTGAAAAACTGCCCCAGAAACCCCAAACTCTTCTTCTAAACTTTTTATCAACTCATTCAACTCGACAACTGTTAAACTTTTTATCTCTTCAATAATTTTTTGAACCTTTTCTCCCATTTTACTATTTCTTTATGTTATTTACGACCTTTTCAAATTTAATTATTGGAAACTTTAATGTAAATATTAATCTATTGAATAAAGATTTTAAAGATCCATTAAGTTTGCCCAATAATTCTTCTCTTGATGGCAATGAACCGATTTCTAAAACTTTATTCTTATCTAAAACTTCATTATCAATAACACCCTTAAAAATTTCTAAATTAAATTTTTTTGAATAATTAGCTATTATTTTAAATGCATCATAATTTTCGCTTGTATTAAAAACAATAGCAAATGGGAAATTTATAGAATCTATAATATTTGATAAGTTGGGATTAGCTAATTTTAATAAAGTTTTTTTAACTACTTTTATAAAGCTCTCTGTTTTTTTCAAATCATTTCTTAAAGCAAATTGAATTTCACTATTAATTTTTTGGAAATTTAAAAAAATTACTCCTCTTGATTTTTCAAAAAGGTTTTTTAACTCTTCAATAATTTTTGCTTTTTCTTCTTTTGTTTTCATCTCCTCGCGAGGACTTAAAATGCCTCGTTTCTTCGGATCTTAAATTTTAACATAAATAAATATTATTTGTCAAATAGTTTATTCGGGGGACCGGGATTCGAACCCGGGATCTCGTGCTCCCAAAGCACGCATGTTAACCGCTACACCATCCCCCGGAGGCCGGGGTGGGATTCGAACCCACGTAAAAGGGTTTTGCAGACCCTTGCCTAACCACTCGGCCACCCGGCCTAATAAAATTTTAACTCATTTCTTTTAAAATCCTATCAATCTCTTCCATCTCTTTCAAATCTTTTGAGTATACAAATTTTATCTTTTTGGGTAAATATCTTAAATAGACCCTTTCTTTTAATTCGCTTTTAATTTTGTTTTGCATACTATTTAATTCTTTTATTATATCATTTGCTTTTTCATCTGGATATATACTTAACAAAACCTTCATTATCCCTCCTTTTTGTGGAAGAGAAATATTTAAAATTGTAAAAACTCCTTCTCCATTTATAATTTCTTCCAAAATTTCAGAAAGCTTTTCGATTATATAAAATTTCTTCCTTTCACTTCTCATATTACTTCAATAATATCATTTAATTCAAAATCTACATTTGTTTCAATAATTAAACCGCAAAGATCATTTTCTACAACCTCTTCAACTGGAACTTTATATCTTTCTATGCTTATAATCTTTCCTCTTCCTATTATTGCTTCTCCTCTTTTTATCAAAACTCTATTATTTAATCTTAATTTTCCTTCTAAAACTTTTCCTCCTACCGTTTTCTTTGTTGCTGTCTTACTGAATATTCCTAAAATTTCTAATCTTCCTTTTGCTACCTTTTCTTCTTTTTCTTTTACTAAATCTTTTAATATATTCTCAATCTCATAAATAATTTTTGATTCAACAAGTTTTAAATTTAAATTTTTTATCTCTTCATAAATATTTTTAGGATTTTTAACATTAAAAGCAACTAAAATAGCATTACTTTCTTTTGCAAATTTTATATCATCTGTAGTAATTGGTCCTAAATCAGCTTTTATAATTTTAATATTTTTATTTATCTCTTTCGAAATTTTTTCAAAAATTTTGCTTAATGCTTCTAATGATCCTAAATGATCCCCTCTTAAAATAATATTAATATCTCCTGTAGGTTCTTCACTTGAAATTATAATTCTTTTTCTATATGAACTTTCTTTCTCTTCTAATTCTTCTTTAATTTTTTCTATTTCATCTTTTTCAACTATCTTAAAATTTTCACCTGGATTTGGCAATGATTCAAAACCACCAATTAAGACTGGCTTTGATGGAAAAGCATATTCTAATTTTTTACCAAAACTATCTTCTAAGAATTTTATCTTTCCATATGAAGATGCTGTAACAATATATTCTCCTATAGACAATTTTCCATCAACAATAATTGCTCCTACTAATATTCCTCTTTTAGGATCCTTTGATGATTCTAAAATATATCCTTCTCCTTTTTTATTTTCATCATATTTTAAATCTAACATCTCAGCCATAATTAAAATAATCTCTAATAAATCATCAACGCCATCTCCTTTTAAAGCAGATATATTAACACAAGGAACATCACCTCCCCATTCTTCTATTATTACATTGTTTTCACTCAATTCTTTTTTAACTTTTTCTGGGTTTGCATTTGGTTTATCAATTTTATTTATAGCAACAACAAATGGGATATTAAATGATCTTAAATATTCTATAGATTCAATTGTTTGGGGCATAACACTTTCATCAGCAGCTACAACTAATATTCCTATATCTGCTATTTGTGCCCCTCTTTCTCTTAATTTTGAAAATGCTTCATGTCCAGGTGTATCAATAAAGGTTATTTTTTCTCCTTTAAATTCAATTTCATAAGCACTTACCTTTTGGGTAATTCCTCCTGCTTCTTCTTCAACAATTTTTGTATTTTGAATATAATCAAGCAATGTTGATTTCCCATGATCTACATGTCCTAAAACTACTATGATAGGAGGTCTTTTTTTCATTTTTGAAATAAAAATTTTGTGTCGGGGGAGGGATTCGAACCCTCAAGGGTATAAAACCCACTAGGTCCTAAGCCTAGCGCGTCTGCCAATTCCGCCACCCCGACTCTAATTAAATTATATTACTTTTAATCTTATAAGGGGAAGCTGCTCTTTTCAATAATAAACTATAATCTCATTAAAAAAATTTTGTGAGCTGCAATGTTCAAAATAGATTAGCAAAAATTCTTTTATTTTCGTGAGTTTTTATTATTTTGATTAGGTTTATTATTATTCTTTGAATTTTTATTATTTAGCTTTTCTAAAATTGAAAGCACAACTTCTTTTTCATTCCATGGGATTGAGCCTTCTTTTGTTTCTATTGTTGGTTCTGCTCCTTTCCCTGTTAAAACAACAATATCACCTTTTTCTGCCTGGCTTATTAAATATTCTATGGCCTCTTTTCTATCTTCAATAATCTTATAGGGTTTTTCAAATTCATATTCGGCCATATATCTTTTTACCCCAATTTCTATATCTTTCATAATTTTTTCTGGGTCTTCATCAAATGGATCCTCATTGGATATAACTATTAAATTACAATATTTTGCCCCTATTTCTCCTATTACAGGTCTTTTCCATTTATCTCTGTGCCCTCCTGCTGAACTTATTAAGCACAAAAGTCTATTAGGCTTAAATATATTCCAAATATTTTTATAAAGTTCTAAAATTGAATCTGGTGTATGGGCATAATCAATAATAACTTTGAAATTTTTCGCCTGAATTACCTCAAAATGCCCTGGTAATGGCTCGCATTCTTTCAATATTTCTTTTATACTTTTTATAGGGATATTTAATGCCCTTAAAACACTTAAGGCTCCTAATATATTATACAAATTTTGTTTTCCTATTAATTTTGTCTCATATTGGGTACCATCTTCATTCAAAACAAAATTTGTTTTCTTTTGGAAAAATTTATATTTTATAACTTGTAAATGATTGTGCATTCCTGGCCTTCCTTCTAAACCAAATGTTATTTTATTTTCTGCCGGGAAAGATAAAAAGTAATCTGCCTCAAAATCATCATAATTTGCTATAATAGTCTTTCTAACTTCTTGTCCTCTAAAATATTTCCTTTTTGTTTTTAATAAATCTTTAAATAACTTACCTTTTGCTTTTTTATAATTTTCAAATCCTCCATGGTGTTCAATATGCTCAGGATGAATATTTAAAAAAACTGTTATGTCAAAATCTATAAATTTATGTCTATTTTGCATTAATCCTTCTGAAGTGGCTTCTATAACTGCAACTTCGCAATTATTTTTCACAGCTGAATTTAAAAATTCTTGTAAAAACCACCTTCCTGGCATAGTAACTCTACTCACATTCTCTCTTTTTTCCTCTCCTATATAGAAATATTGTGAAGAACTTAATGCTGTTTTTATCCCTAATTTATTCAAAAGATAATAAATTAAATAGCAAGTAGTTGTTTTTCCTTTTGTACCTGTAACTCCTATTACAACGATTTTTCTGCTTGGAAATCTATATTTTACCGCTCCTGTTAATGCCCAGAGATAATGATAAAAATTTATAATCTGTTTTGGTATATATTTCCTTATTTTTTTAAAAAATTTAATTATCTTTTCTTTCATTTAAATATTTTAAAATAATTTCATTAATCCTTTTCTTAATTTCATCTTCTGAAATTAAATTTTTTCTTAACTCACTTTTCAACCTTCTTATATATCTTTTCAAGCTTTTAGGAATCTTAATCTTTTGTCTTTGCTCTAATCTCTTTTCTGATTTTGTAATATTTTCCAACTCCATCTTTTGGTATTAATCCATAGGCATTAAATTCTTGACTATCTATTTTTATATTAAAAAAACCACTTTGCCAAACCCCTGAATTTAAATCAAAAATTATCTCTTTTATATTATTATTTGTTATATTTTTTGCTTTATTCAAAAACTCTATAATTTTCCCTAAGTTAATATTTGTTTCATAATGACCTCTTAATCTACTAATTAAGCTAAACAATTCAAAAATTTTTTCTTTTGGCATTGTCTGCAATTGATTTTTTAGAGATTTTAATATTATAAACTGATTTTTCATTCTATAAAAATCTCCTTCTGGATGGAACCTCGATCTTACAACCCATTCAATCCAATCTCCTGATAAATGATATTTCCCAGGATATAAAGTATACCCAGTAGCAGCATCAGTTACAGGATATTTTAATTCAACATTAAGCCCTCCTATATTATCTACAATGCTTCTTAAAATGTACGAATCAAAGACAATGTAATATTTAGTTTTTATTCCTGTTATATTATTTATCTCATCTAATAATCTATCAATTTTTTTAAGGCCATATAATGAATTAATTTTATACAAGCTTCCATCTACATTTATTATTAAATCTCTTGGGATATGAATTATATATGCTTTATTATCTTTTAAATATACTAAAAAAATAGCATCAGTATTTTCTCCACCATAATATCCAGGCCCCATTTTCCCTAAAAACAATATACTATCTTCTGAAGATGGAATAAAAAGTTCACTAAAATTTTGAAGGATAACCAATCTTTTGGGGGTTTTTATAAAAAATATCAAATAATATGAAATTATTGAAATGAAAACAAAAAATATTAAAAATAAAAAGGCTTTCTTCATTTTATTCTCCTATTATTTTAAAAAATATTTCTCTTTGTCTTTGTGTATTATCAAATTCTACAAGAAATATCTTTTGCCAAGTACCTAATAAAATATCATTATCCTCAACAATAAATTCAAATATCGGTTTAAATATTGCATTTTTTAAATGAGCAGTGGCATTTCCTTCACCAAGTTTATTATGGTGATAATTTTCTTCTTCACTTAAAACTTTATCCAAAAAATTTTTAAAATCTTCTATCAAACCACTTTCATCTTCATTAAAATAAAATCCTGCTGTAGTATGAGGTAAAAATATTAATCCTATTCCATCTTTTATCCCAGACTTTTTTATAACTTCTCTTACTAAATCTGTTATATCAATAAAATCGTATCTTCCTTTTGTTTTTATTATCTTTTTATCTTTAAATATTTTCATATTTTTTAAATATAAATTCATTGTCAAAATCAATTAACAATTTATCTCCCCTTTTTACCTCTTCTTTTAATATAAGATCGCTTAATTTAGATAAAATTTCGTTTTCTATAGCTCTTTTTAATGGTCTTGCTCCGTATACAGGGTCATAACCTAATTCTACAATTTTTTCTAATGCTTTTTCGCTCAAAATTATAGAAAATCCAAATTTTTTAATTAAATCACCATTTATTTCATCAATTAATATATTTGCAATCTTTAAAAGATCTTCTTTTGATAATGATTTAAATATTATAATTCCGCTAAACCTATTTAAAAGCTCTATTCTAAAAATTTCAACTAATTTATCTTTTATTATTGGTGCTATTTCTTCTACGCTTTTGCCCCTTTCAATTTCCTCTTTTATAAAATCTGAAAAGGCATTTGATGTGCAAATAATTATTGTATTTGTAAAATCAATTAACCTTCCTAATCCATCTTTTATATAACCTTCATCAAATATTGGCAAAAATAGATTTAATATTTGTGGATGCGCTTTTTCAAATTCATCTAACAAAATTAATGAATAAGGCTTTTTTCTAACTTCTTCTGTTAAAATTCCTAAAATTTTTCCATCTTCACTTCCTATTAATTTTTCAATATCTTCCAAATTTTGGAATTCAACCATATCCAGCCTTATAATTTCTTCTTCTCCTCCAAAATATATTCTTGCTAAAGTTTTTGCTAATTCTGTTTTTCCAACTCCTGTTGGCCCTATAAATAAAAATGTTCCTATTGGTCCTTTTTTCTTTTCTATTCCTGATCTATATAATCTTAAAGCCTTAGCAACTTCTTTAACAGCATAATCTTGATTTACTAATCTTTGGTGGATAATTTCTTCTAAATTTTCTAATATATATTTTTCCGATTCTATTGGTGCTTTGATTGGAATACCTGTCATCCTGCTTGCAACATCTCCTATCATTTCTTCTGTTACAATTTTTTGTTTTAAATTTTTTGCAAATCCTATTGCCTCTTTTATTAAATCTCTTGCTGAATCTGGCAATGGTTTATATGTCAAAAATCTTTTCGCTAATAAAACTGCCCTTGAAATTGCTTGTGGTTGAATTAAAACATTATATTCTTTTTCATAAAAAATTGATTCTAATGTTAATAGTGTTATTGCAGAATCTATATCTAATTCTTCAACTTTTATAAGATCAAAAACAGAGCTTATATTATATAAGGCATTTAATCTCGATAATCCTTCATCTGTTGTTGTAGCTAATATTGAAATCTCTGTTTCTTTAACATATGTATATAATAAGGGCCAAACCTGAGAAAATTCTGTTTGATGAATCTCTGGGAAGAATAAAATAACATTTTTACCTTTTAATGCTTCATTAAATATTAGTAAAAGATTTTGACTAAAATACATTGGATCTAAACCATAAACTTTTGCTAAATCTACCTCAATAATCCTTTTATCAAAATAACTTTCTGGAACTTGATCATTAACTATTAGATAAGCAAGATGATAAATTAATGTTGTTCTTCCGCTTCCTTCTCTTCCAACAAAGATTATTTTTAATCTTTCTTCTTTTTTAATTTTGTCTAATAGTTGATTTAACTCATTTTTATGCCCTATTAAAATGCCTATCTCCCCTTTTCTTGCTAAATAAGTTATATCCAATCCTATCTTATCTAAAAATGGGGTCGGGGCGGATGTCCATATTCTATTAAGCCATCTTCCTCTTATCGGTGATGTCAAAAATGAAGAATGTATTTGGCGTCTTTTCTTCCCCATTTTGTATAACTCCATAATCGTAGATGCACTTAAATTTTCTGGAGAAATATTATATTTATTTAAAATCTCTTGTATTAATAAATCTCCATTTACTCTTAAAGCTAAAAATATCAATTCAACAGGAATTTTAGGAAAATTGAAATTTTTTGAAATTTCATAGGCTTTAATCAATATTGGTTCCAAATTTTTTAATATTTTATTAACAATATTCTCTTTAATATCTAATTCTTCAAATTTTTCAGTAATTTTTAACGTTTCTTCAAAATCACTTCTCAATTTTTTATTATCTACCCCCAATCTATTTAAAATATTTTCCACCCTTCTTATGCTTATAATCTTTATTCCTAATAAAATCTGGGCCTTTGGGGGGTCTTTTAAAAATTCAGCTTCTTTTACTACATCAAAAATAATTTCTTTAGTATCTTCATCCATAAAATCAAAAATATTATCTGAATCTTCATATCTTAAATCTTTCAATGCTTCTTTTTTAAACTTTAAAAAGTAAAATAAATATATTAATAGTATCCAAAATCCTATCAGTTCAAAAAGTTTAACTTTGGAAAATAAAAATGCTATTCCCAAGAAAATCAATAAAATTCTAATGGAAAAAAGAAATATTTTGAATAAAAACCTTTGATTAAAACTTAAATTAAAAATCCTGCTTTTTAAATATTTAACCATTTTTATAAACAATATAACTTAAAATAAGTGGCATAAAAATCCATATCAAAAAAATCATTAAAAAAATGACAAAATTAAATAATTGTAGGATTAATCCTATAAAAATTATTGTAATCCTAACAAATGGTGCATAAACATATCCTGGAAGAGATCTATCTCCAAATAATGGAGAAAAGAAATTTAAAATATTTAGCCTAATACTAAAACTTTTTTCAATAGCCAAAACAGTATCGAAATATTTATTTGATATAAATTTTAAACAATCAAAAAACCAAAACCTTAAAAACCTATAAATATCGAATAATATTTCTTCGATAATATAAACTATAACCATTAGAATAAAAATTTTAATTTTTGTTTTTCTTCCTCTTTTTTCTCTCCAAATATTTTTATAACACCATATTCACCATCATATCCAGGCTCTATATAAATTTTATTATCATTAAATCTTTTTATTGCTTCTATGACTTTTTCAGGAATAATATTTTTTAATCTGAAATAATCTTCTTCTTTAAAATTTAAAAAGAAAGAGAATTCATTATCAAAAATTTCTAAAATTTTTTTATAAATATCTATTGTTTTTTTAGATGTTGGATTTGAATTGATTGCTTCGCTTATTATCTCGGTTAATGGTATTATATGCTTAAATGGAGGTCTATTTAAAGGATTATAATCTTTATCTCTATCAGCAAGTTTTTCAACTCTTGATAAAACCCCTATTGTAACTGGCTTCTTGCAGACTCTACATATATATCTATTTTCTTTTGATTCTTCTGGAGAATATCTAACACCACAAATTCTATGCCCATCATAATGATATTTACCTTCCTCTGGAAAAAATTCTATTGTTAAAATAATTTTATTTTTATCATCCGGATTTTTCAAGGCCTTCAATAAAGAATCGTATGAATCATCTTCTAATTCAAATACAGTGGCTTCTCTTCCTATTCTATGTGGATATGCTGAATGTGAATCAGAAAAAGATACAATTTGGAAACCATCAAGTTGAGAAAGTCTCCAGTTCATTTTAGGATCAGATGATAATCCTGTTTCTACTCCATAAATATATTTTTTATATTCTCCAAAAGCTTCATCAATTGAATCAAAACCAGACATAGAACCAAATAAGCTAAACCAAGGTGTCCAAATATGTGCTGGTATAATTATTCCTTTTTCATTTATATCTAAAACAAGCTTTATAAAATCTTTCACATCCATACCTATTGTTGGTCTTCCATCTGCTAATAAATTTGTGTAAATTGATAATTTTTTATTAAATTTTTCAACAGAACTTAAATCTGGATAAAAAACTAATAGATGAATTCTTTTCACATTCTTATTTCTTGAAAATATTAAGCTTATTTCTGTTGTTAGTAAAAAATAGGTATCAGAATTATCTAATTTAAAAAAACCTTTGCCATTGGAAACTAAATTTTCTTTAATTTCTTTAAACCATAAAGGATGAGTAAAATCTCCTGTTCCTATTAAATTTAATCCTTTAAATTTCCCCCAATAATTTAAATTTTCCAAATTTAGATCTTTCGAGCAAGCCCTCGAATATTTTGAATGTATATGTAAATCTGCGAAAAATTTCATTCTTTAACAAATGGGAAATATATAACATCTCTTAAATATCTTGAATTAGTTAATATCATAACTAATCTATCTATTCCTATACCTAATCCTGCTGTTGGTGGCATTCCATATTCTAATGCTTCTATAAAAGTTTCATCATATGGATGTGCTTCTTCATCTCCTTTCTTTAATTCTTCTTGAGTTTTTAAAAATCTTTCTTTTTGGTCAATAGGATCATTTAATTCAGCGAAGGCATTTATAATTTCCAAACCTCCTACATAGCCCTGAAATCTTAATGTTAACTCTGGATTTTTAGGATTTAATTTTGCTAATGGAGAAATATCTTTTGGATGATCTATTAAAAATGTAGGGTTTATTAGGTTTTTTCTTATTAATTTTTTAAATATTTCATCAACAATTTTTGCTTTTGTTACTATCTTTGGGTTAAATTCTATATTATTTTTTTCAGCAAACTTTATAAAATCATCCAAGGAGTTTTCAAAATAATCTAACCCTGTATATTTTTTTATTATCTCAACATATTTTATTCTTTTCCATTTTTTACTAAAATCTATCTTATTTCCCTGGTACTCAATTGCTAACCCTTTACCGCCAAATTTTTTATTGAACCTTTTCACAAGCTCTTTTAATAATTCTTCTACAAATTTCATTAATCCTTCCCTATCGCAATAAGCATAATAAAGTTCCATCATAGTAAATTCTGGGTTATGTTCTCTATCTATTCCTTCATTTCTAAAATTTTTTCCTATTTCAAAAATTTTTTCAAATCCGCCAACCAACATTTTTTTCAAATAAATTTCTGGAGCTATTCTTAAATATAAAGGCATACTTAATGCTTCTAAATAAGTTCTAAATGGTTTTGCTAATGCACCTCCATAATGAGTTTGCAAAATAGGGGTTTCAACTTCTACAAATTCTTTTTCCCATAAAATTTCTCTTAATGTTCTTATAATAAAAAATCTTTTGTCGAAAATTTCTTTATCTTCTTTATAAAAAATAGTTCTTAAATATGGATGCCTAACTAATAATTCCTCATCTCTAACTTTATAATATTCTTTTGGAAAGTTTTTCAATGTTTTTGCAAGTAAAACATATTCTTTTGCTAATACACTTTTTTCTTTACTTTTAGGCAAAAAAACATTACCTTTTATATTTATAAAGTCACCTATCTTGAAAATCTTACTAAATATTTCGAATTTTTTAGTTTTTCCTTTTTGCAAAACTATTTGGATTCTGCCGGATTCATCTTGAATATTTAAAAATATAATATTTCCATGATCTCTTATTGCCATAATCCTTCCAACAATCCAAAAACTTTTTTTATTTTTCAAAAACTTATTGAAATTATCTAAAACTTCTTTTATTTTAAAATCCCTCTTTGATTTTTCTGGATAAATTTCTTTTACATATTTTTTAATCTCTTCTAACATTTTATTTCATAAACTCTCCTTGACCCTTCATACTTTGTTCTAATTGCGCCGAAATTTGTTGATAAATTGGAACTATTATAGAGACTGCAATAAAACCTACTATTATTCCTACACCTAAAATCAAAATTGGTTCTATAACTGTTGTTATATTTCTTATAGATATTCTAATCTCATCTTCGTAATTTTTTTCTAAAATTCTCAATATCTCGCTTAAATTTCCTGTTTGTGAAGCTGTTTTTATAATTCCTGAAAATATTTTAGGAAAAATTTCTTCTTGCATAATCAATTCTCCAAAATCCCCACCTGTTTGTATTTTTTGATAAATTCTTATTAAAGCTCTTTTTAATTCATCATGTTTTATAACTCCTGCTGTCAAATAAATTGATTGTGCTAATGGTATACCTCCTTCTATTAGTGATGCTAAAGTGAAACAAAGGGCTCTTAAATTTAAAACAAATAATAGGTTTTTAATAAATGGAATTTTTAATCCTAATCTATAAAATAAATCTCTACCTTTCTGTGAAGCAACAAATCCTATTAAAATTAAAATCAAGGCTCCTAATATTATTAAAATTAACTTAATATTTTTTCCTATAAAAATCCCAAATTTTAGAGTTAATTCTGAAAATTTAGGAAGTTTTGTGCCCATTTCTAAAACTAATTGAGAAAGCCTAGGCATAACTAATGTGCTTGCCAATACAAGAACCACAAAAGCTGCAATTAATACAATTGTTGGATATATTAATGAAGATAAAATTTCTGATCTAATATTTTTTTCTTTTTCTAAATTTTCTGTCCAATCTTCAAAAGTTTTTAATAAATTACCAGACATCTCTCCTACCTTAATAGATTCTACTTCTATTTGCGTAAAATCTTCAGGAAATGCTTCAAATGCTTGATATATAGGATTTCCCCTTTCAACATTTAATATCAAAAATAAAATAAAATCTTTAAGTTTTCCACTTCTTAAATCTTTTACAAAATTTCTTAAACCTTCTATAGGGCTTGCTCCAGATTTTAATATTAAAGAAATTGTTCTTGATAGAAAAATTTTATCTTTTAAAGAGATCTTAGATAAGCTTCTTAAAATTTTAGAAAAAATATTTTCTCTAATAGGCTGAATCTTCAATATCGTTACTTTCAAACTAGAAAGGTACTCTAAAACCTCCTCTTCTGAATTTGCTAATAAAACTCCTTTTTGTACTTTTCCAGAAGCGTCTACACCTTTAAATTTGAAAAACCTCATTTTATTCTCTTATTACTCTTAAAACTTCTTCTAATGTTGTTAACCCGACAGTAATTTTATCTAATCCGTCTTCAAACATTGTTCTAAATCCTTTTTCTCTTAATATATTTTTAAACTCATTTAAGTTAAATTGCTTTGTTGCCAAATAATTGCTAATATCCTCATCAACAAAAAATCCTTCGAATATTCCTGTTCTTCCCTTATAACCACTATAATTGCATAATTCACAACCCTTTCCTTTATATATAGTTTTTGGAATTGGGTAATTTTTCAAATCTTCTTCTGGAATTCCAAAATTTCTCAGTTGTTCTAATATAGCCTTTTCTTGATGTGGTTTTACATCTTCTGAATATACGCAATTTAAGCAAATTTTTCTAACCAATCTTTGTGCTAATACCATATTTAATGTAGCAGCAATAAGATATGGTGGTGCATTTAAATCTATTAATCTTGGGATAGCACTTGGTGCATCATTTGTATGCAATGTTGATAATATCAAATGTCCTGTTAATGCTGCTTGAATAGCAATATCAGCAGTTTCATAATCTCTAATTTCACCTACCATTATAATATTTGGATCTTGTCTAAAAAGAGCCCTTAACCCAGAAGCAAATGTTAAACCTAATTTAGGATTTACTTGAGTTTGATTTATTCTTGGAAGCTCATATTCAATAGGATCTTCTATTGTACAAATATTAACTTCTGGTTTATTTAAAAGTTGTAATATTGTATATAGTGTAGTTGTTTTACCAGATCCCGTTGGTCCTGTAACTAACATTATTCCATATGTTTTTTTAATTGCTTTCTCAACAGCTTCTTGTATAAATTGATTCATTCCCAATTCTTCCAAAGATGTTGGTCTAAATGTTGCTGCTAATAATCTTAATTCTGCTTTTTCTCCATGTAATGTAGGCATTATAGAAACTCTTATATCAAATTCATAGCTTCCCAATTTTGTCTTAAATCTTCCTTCTTGTGGTCTAAAATGTTCATCTAATTGTAAATTTGCAAGAATTTTAACCCTTGCTATTAATGCTGGATGTAAATATTTTGGTAATCTTAATATTTCTCTTAAAATCCCATCAATTCTAAACCTTACAAGAGAATAAGCTGAAAATATTTCTATATGAATATCAGAGGCATTCATTCCCATAGCATAAGTTAATAGATTATCAATAATTCTCGAAGCAGATAATAGTTGTTCTTCTTCTGTTATCACTGCTTTAGAAAGTTGAGAAATTTCTTTTTCTAAAAGTTCTTTATATCTTTCTCTAAATAATGCTTGGTAATTTGTTAATCCATATTGAATCTCATCAGGCAAACTTAAATATGGTTCAACTTGCATATGTGTTATATTAGAGATTAAAGTTATTGTTTCCATATCTTTTGGATTTGCCATTGCTAAACATAATCTATCATTTTCTATTGCAAATGGTATAACTTGCCTTTCAACTGCTATCTGTTCTGGCACTAATTTTAAAATAGATGGTTGGATTTGTATCTTTTTTAAATTTGCTCTTTTAACTCCTAAATATTCACTTAAAAGATTTGCATAATATTCTTTATCAACTAACCTTCTGCTTAATAATAACTCAAGTGGTTCTAAGTTTAAAAATTTTGCTTCTTTTTTTACCTCTTCCCAAGATGCTTCATCTAAAATCTGATTTTTTATCAAAAGATCTTTTAGTTCTTCTTCTGAAATTATCATGGCATTAAAGATAAAAAGTAATTTTTCTTAATGATTAATATATTTAAAATTATAAAAAAAATTGAAACAAAAATCCAGTAATCTTTAAATGAAATTTTTTCATAAATTTTCTTAAAAAACAAATGCTCAAATAATAAAAACAAAAATCCTGAAAAAAATATAAGAAAATTAAGCGGAAAATCAACAAGTAAAATTGATGATGGAATTATTATATACTCTTCATTATAAAACAATGAATCTTTAAAAATTTTATTTAAAATAATAACTAAGGCTAAAATAAAAATTGCTGAGATAATTCTCCAAAGAAAGTTTTTATAAAAATGATGATAAGAATAAGAGAAAAAATAAGAGATAGTTAAATAAGGTGGAAGAAGATATTTTGAAATAGGGTTATTTTGCCAAATTTTATATTGAAAATATGTTAAAAGAAAGCAGTGAAGAAAGAATAAAAATAAAAAAATAAAAATTGTTAGCAGAAAATATTTGGTTTTATTCTTAAAATGAAAATATAATAAAATAAAAGATGTGATAAGGCTTATGGCATATGGAAAAAATTTATTTAAAATTATGATCATCAAAAAAAATTATAAAACACTTAAAGGTTTTTCAATAATAGAGATGATGATTGTTCTATTGTTCTTTTTAGGAATTGCAGTTATTTTAGCATCAAAACCATTTTCTTTATCTTCAGGATATCAAATTGTTAAAGGAGATGCAGAAAAAATAAAACAGATTTTAGATACTGCAAGAGAAAAAGCAGTTATGAATGAAAAAGGATCAAATTGGGGAGTATATTTTGTTGGAAGCTCTTCTACATATTATCTTTTTGCAGGTAATAGTTTTCCATCATCAACAGAATATACTGTTTATTATTTAGATTCATCAAATATATTTTTTGATCCTGCAAGCGGAACAACAAAAACAATATTATTTCAAAGATATAAAGGTTATGCTACAAATACAAAAATTGAGTTTGGTTTAAAAAATGGGAGTATAAAAGGTCGGGTAAATATAAATTATTTTGGGAATGTTGATTTTGAAATTTATTAGTATAATTAAAAGATGAAAAAGGTAATAATTTATACAACAAGTTTTTGTCCATATTGCCAAGCAGCAAAAGAATATTTAACAAAAAAGGGAATAGCATATGAAGAGAAAAATGTTGAGATTGATTTAAAGGCGCAAGAAGAAATGATTGAAAAAAGTGGGCAGTTAGGAGTTCCTGTTATTGATATTGATGGAAAGATTATTATAGGATTTTCTCCAGAAGAAATAGATAAAGCATTAGAAGAATAATTATTTTAAACCTTTCTCAATTTGCGCTTCCATTTTAGTTATCAAATATAAAGGTAAGTAAAAAGCAAACAAAGCAGACCAAGCCAAAAATCCTGTTGCTAAAATAGTGCTTAAAGGAAGGTTCTCTTTAATCCAGGAGCTTAATTTATCTAAAAAATCTTTTGATAATTTCTTGCCTTCCTCGTCTGGTTGATATGTGGTACCAAACTTTTTTTCTAATTCTTCGATAGCATTTTCGTAATTTTTGATTTCTTTTTCTAATTTTTCTAATTCTTGATTCAATTGCTGCAAACTTTCTGCAGAAAATTCTTTTTCGTGACTTTTTATTTCTGATATTTTTTTAAGCGCATCAAAAAGGTTATTTTGTATATTTAATATCATAATTGCTAATCCTCTATCTTCTTCTGTTAATTTACTAAGTTTTTTATTTCTCTCTGCTTCATCTTTTTCTAAAATTACATCTTTTATTTTTTTAGGTAACTTAATTTTGCTTAATCTTTCTGTAAGATTTCTAATTTTTAATAAAGCATCAGTTAAAATTTTCACAAATTCTGCTTCTTCTTTCTCTCTTCCTAAAAGGAAAACACTCATCCAAAAATTTGGATCAGGCTTAAATACATACCAAAAACCTACATCTGTTTCAATTCGAGCTTCTGCTTGTTCTCCTTCTATTTCGGTTTTTGCCTCAATAGCTTGAGGAGGCTTACCTTTTTGTATTGCTTCTTCAATTCCATAAGAAAATGTGATACCATTTGGATTTCTCTCCCATATTTCCATTATCCTTTTAAAATCTCTGGCATTTATTCTCATAAGCTCTTTTTTAATCTTTTCATTAAATTCTGAAGCTGGAAGTGAAGTTAAAAGTAATAGATATAAATCATCCAAAGCCTGTTTTAACTTCTTCTTAGTCTCATCTAATTGAGGGCCACCATATTTTTCAAAATCCTCAATAACAGATTCTTGAATACTCAGAGCTTCTCCTCCAAGAGTAGTAAAAACATGACGAATATATTCTCTGTCTGCATCGGTAGCCTTTTTTTCTTTTAACTTTTTAAAACAATCTAAAAGCCGATAGAAAACTTTCTTTCTACTTTGTGGAAGGACACTTAATTTCCTTGTATCAAACAAACCTTCTATTATATCTCTTGTTTTTTTTTCTTTCCTGCTATTAGGCATTTCAGGCATTATTATATTATAAAAATTTGGATTTAAAAATTATAACAAATTTTAAAAAATTTAAAAAGTATTCATAAATAAAGAAGAGGGAGGGGCGGGCTAGAACCGCACTCCTCCCCCTAAAGACTGTTAGTTTTTCTCCCTCCTAAAGGAAAAGCTTACCCCCCTCTCATCTGCGCAACCCCCCGCAACAACCCTGTCGTCTGGTGAGGAGCGGTCATCGAGCTTTTTCAGGAGGTCGGTGATTATACGTAATCGCGGCGGAATGGGATCATACGTTTGTTGGGGTTGCTGGTGTCTGTTTATTAGAGTGCCAACCAAAAATCCTAATAGCATGATACACCCGCCAATCAGCACTCCGAGCACAAATTCCGACATATTATATCCCTCCTTTCCCTCCAGTTTTGTAGATTTCCACTTACATTATAGCATAAAAATTTTTTTTTGTCAAGTCTAGAAAGGGGTTAAAAATATCGAAAAAATAAGGGTTTTTCAATAGGTTTTATAAAATTTCAAAAATTTTTAAAAAGTCAATTTTTAATTTTGACCTTCTAATTCTTTTTTTTATTTCCAATTCTCTTTTTTTATCTTCTAAAATTCTTTTCAATCTTTCTAACTCTTTTGCTGTTTCTAACAATTTTCTTTTAAATTCAATTTCAGCATAAGCCAAATCAACTGCTTCTTCAAAAAATACTCCTATTATATCTCTTTTTAAATCTTCTGGAAATTTATCAAAATTTTCAACTAAAAAATTTCTAACTTCTTCTTCGCTTCCTTCTGATAAGATTTTGAAAAAATTTTCGTATACGTTCTCCATTTTTGTTTTTTAATTTATTTATATTTAGTGCTTATCAAATTCTGGATCATGCCCATTAAAATATCCAGAATACCTCCCATTTTGTTTGCAAATTTATCTTGTTTTAAGTGCTCCATAAACCCTCTCCTTAATGAATCTTTTGTTGCTTGATCAAGTGTGCTTCACTTCTTTTTGTAATCTTTTCTAGCTTTTTCCCCAGCTTCAACTAAATATTTTTCCCATTCTCTCTCTAAATCTTCTTCTGAATAAAAAGCTTCTTTAAAACTTATACCTCCACCAAGTTTCTCAATTTCACCATATAATGCTTTAGATAAGAAGACTCGACCTTCTTGTGTGCCAAATACTGCATCAGCTACCATTTTACCAACTTCTGCAAGATAAGCATGAATTTCATTTATTTTAGACTCAACCTCATTTATCCTATTTAGTTTTTTTATCCTTTCTTCTGCATATTCACCACCTTTTAAGAAATTCCAGATTTTTTCTAAACCACTTAATCTTTTATAAACCAAATTTTTGATATCTTCTTCTCCTCCGCCTCTTTCATAAATTTGAGCCAATTCTGATTCACTAATTCCATATTTTCTACATGCTTCTCTAAGGGAATTATCAATATTTTGAAGTTCTTGTTCTGCCTCTTTTATACCTTTAATTTTGTCAGCTAAATCGTCAAATTTAGTTTTATCTATTACATATAATCTAGCTAGATATGCTTCCAAAAAGTCTTTTACATTATCAATTCCTAATTGAGCTACTAATTTATTAAATTCCGGAGATGCACCAGCAATTATTTTTATGGTTTCTGGTGTTAACCTTTGTGTTATTTCTCGTGAATGTTCTGTGGATTCTTTAATTAATTGCCTATAGCTTTCTAAAGCTTTAAAATCTTGGTCTTTTAGGGTTCCCCTTTTTAATATTTTTTCTCGTAAATCTGTTTTTCTAGCTTTCTCTAAGGCTAAATTTAAAAGTTCAGAATATGTAGGATTAGCTAAAATTTCTGTCACAGAAGGGGGGGACAGCTTCAGGTTTTTGCTCATATGTCTGAGCTTTTTCTTGTTCCTTTCTGGCTCGAAATCTTTCTATTACCATTACCTAAACTTTAAACTAAATATTTTAAAAAGTCAAATAAATGAAATATAATTTTTTAAATGAAAAATAAAGTATTTATTCAAAACCCAGGAGTACAATATCATTATAATATTTTGGAAAAATTTGAAGCAGGAATTGAGCTTAAGGGTTTTGAGGTTAAATCATTAAGAGAAGGCAAAGGAAGCTTAAAGGGAAGCTATGTAAGAATTAAAAATGGCGAAGCATTTATAGTAAACTTCAATATTCCTCCTTATCAGCCTAAAAACACGCCAAAAGATTATGATGAGAATAGAGAAAGAAGATTGTTGTTAAAAAGAAAAGAGATAAATTATTTGATAGGGAAGTCTAATGAGAAAGGAGTAACAATAATTCCTACAAAGGTTTATTCAAAGGGAAATTTGATAAAGGTTGAGATAGCTGTCGCTAAAGGGCTTAAAAAATATGAAAAAAGAGAAAAGATTAAAGAAAAAGAGTTTAAAAAAGAGGCAGAAAGAAAAATGAAAGAAAAATATAAAATTTGATTTTTAAAGGCTTTATATATAATATATAATATATATTAAAGGGGGTGATGAATGGAATTCGAGGAGGGAAAAGGATAAAAGGTGCTGGCGGTTCAGCCCGCCTTAAGGGCTAAAAATAACTGCCAACCAATCCTTTGCCTATGCCTTAAGCTAAGCATAGGGCTTTACAGGAATCCAGTGCTAGGCTGGTCCTGTAGGGTGACGGCAACCTAGCTAGAAGTTAAAGGGTTCGAGGGAAACCTTTTAACTTCGAAATTAAAAATTCCCTCAAGTCTTAGCTGTTTTGCCGGTTTTAGAGGCTAAGACTAAAATTTAAAAACCGGATATGCCAGTAGAGCCTTTTACTCCTTTTTCCTTCGACAGGGGTTCGATTCCCCTCACCTCCACAAAAATGTCTTTATCTTATATCGTAAAAGTGATAAAATTTAGATATGATTGATTAAATTTAAATTTATTATATGGCGTTAATTAATTTTTTAATTGTAATTTTTGGCTTAGCTCTTTTTGAGATTATTAGTAGTATAGATAATGCTGTTATTAATGCTC
>Ga0209225_1001298_pt1 | contig 25162 bp, 34 predicted proteins | sample WasSprMetagenome_FD_184732 | JGI IMG/M metagenome (GOLD analysis project Ga0209225, IMG submission 184732) | Sulfidic aquatic microbial communities from Washburn Spring, Yellowstone National Park, USA - WS (SPAdes) (version 3) | ecosystem: Environmental > Aquatic > Thermal springs > Hot (42-90C)... | reverse complement strand
AATGGTATAATGAATTTAAAAATGGAGAAAGGGGATAAAAGGAATATTGATATTGAAAAAATTGGTTTACCTGAATATATGAATGATTGGAATATTTTTAAAAAATATGTTGGATTAATAGTATTACATACAACAAATGGAAATTTGTTTATTTCAAAATATGAAATTCCAAATAAGGAATTTCATTAACCCCTTTCTTTAAGTTGAATACTTAAAGAAAGAAAGGGGAAATGAATAAAATAAATAAAAAGGAAGTTAGAGCATCTTTCTTTAACCCTATAATAGCAGCATCAATAATATTAATGATTATTCTTAGTTTTATAATAGGAATAGTAACAATTGGTAAAATAGCTATTACTTCAAAAGAAGCTATAAAAATTGAAGCTGAAGCTGGAAATGAATTAATAAGGATATACATAAGCATAGATGAAAAATATGAAAATTCTAGTATTACATTTACATATACTACATTCTTAAATACAACTACTTCTATAATAACTACAAATACATCAACTATAAATAAAAAATATGAAACAAGAGTAACTATTATAAATCAATGGGGAAAAACAAGTGTAATAGATTATTTTATAATAGAAGATTGGAATTATAGGATTATTTCTAAAGGAGATTTAAATATAGTATTAGAAGCAGGAGAAGAGATAATATTGAAAGGAGATGATTTAATAAATACGTTTAAATTAAATGATAGTGCTTATATTGATTTCTGGTACTTTAAAAGAAATATAAGATGTATAACACTTCATACAATACTTGGAAATACTTTTGGTTCTGCTTATTATCCTATTAAAGAAATAACTCAAACTGCACAATATTATGAATTAACTTTTTATAGAACTACTGAAAAATTGATACAAAATCAAACATTTACAACTACTTATTATGGAAATTATCTTTTAAGAATTGAATCCCATGGCCCATTTACTATTTCTCCAAGAGATGATAATCCTATATGGTATAAGATTTATGAGTATAGTGCAGATGGTTCAAGAAGTGCTATTCATAATCTAATGCCTGATGTAATAAATCCAAATAGCGATCCTTATGGAAGAATATATTTAGATGGAGATTATGTTTATCCTGCTGGAATATTATTAACAATATCCCATGGTTTGCCTAAGAGTTTTCCAAGTTCTTGGCAATATAAGAAAGTTTATGTAAGTAATAACTATAATAATATTGGACCATATGGTAAATTAACTATTTTTGTAAATAAGTTAGAATTATGGGAATTGGATCAATTTGGAAATGAGATAAGGAAAATATTGGAAACAACTTCAAATTCAATAACTTTTGCAATTTTTGGAAATTATAAATTGAAAAGATATTTTGGATATACTTCAAGTGATTATAATCCTCCTCCTACTACAACTATAACGTATACAACTAATACAAATACAATGACTTCTTACACTCGTGAAGAGAAAATTGGTTATGTATATTGGAAAGCTATAAGAAAAGATGAAGAGAATCAACAAAATATATTAATTAAACTTGCAGATTCTGGATGGTGGATTGAAATGGTAAGCTACAAATATGATACACATGGTAATGGTAATGCATGGTGGGGAGAAAAAGATCCTGGACCAAATCAATATGCAGTATGGATTTATGCTTATTGTCATTTTACTAATGATGATCCAGATGCTTACATGGAATTTTGGATGTATTATAAAGAATATAGATATATTCCATCATGATATTTATAAAACAGCTCTTACTTTTTTTAAAAAACATTTTTCATTTAATTAAAGCATATAAAACTAAATAATTCTTTTAATTTTTTCAATATATTCTTCTAATATCTTTTCAATTTCTTTTTCATCTTTACCTTCAATGTATATTCTGAAAACTGGCTCGGTACCTGAAGGTCTTAGAAGAATCCATGTGTCTTCATTTAAATAAATCTTAAAACCATCTAATTTATCTATTTTTAAATATTTTGTTTTTTTAATTATCTTTTTCTCAATTTCATTTAAAATTCTTTTTCTATCTTTTTCTTTAATAGGTAAAGCAATCTTTTTACGATAATATTTTGCATAAGATTTAACTATTTCGCTTAAATAACCTTTAGAATTAATTATATCAATAATTTTTAAAAGAGAATAACATGGATCACCATACAAAATATTTTCTTTCCATATATACTTTCCTGTTTCTTCAAATGCGAAAACAACTTTATCAATATTATTTATAACTTGTTCAATTATTGCAGGAGGACCAACTTTTGTAAAAATAATTTTTCCATTAAACTTATTAGCTATATCTTCTATAATTTTTGAAGTATTTATTGGACAAACAATTGTTCCTCCATTATGCTTTTTTAATTCTTCTTCAGAAAAAATTGCTCCTGTAATATCTCCCCATAGAACATTTCCATTTTCATCAATAAATATTGCTCTATCCCCATCTCCATCACAAGCAAGCCCTAGAATAGCTTTTTCTTTTTTCACAATATTGCATAATTCTCCTAAATTTTCAGGTCTTGGATAAGGATCTCTACCTGGAAATTTTCCATCTATTTCTCCATTTAAAATTATTGGTATACTATTTATTTCTTCAATTATTCTAGGTAAAGCATAAGATTGAGGACTATTACAACAATCAATAGCAATTTTTTCATTTAAAGAAATTTTTTTCCCAAAATTTTTTAAAACATTTTTAATATATATTTCTATTGCATTATCATCTTTTTCTATCTTTCCTATTTCATTCCATGGTACTCTTACATATTTTTCTTTAATAATTATTTCTTCTATTTTTTCTTCATTTTTTGGTCTTAATTCTCCAGTATCATTTTGAAAAAACATTATTCCAGTTATTTCTGGAGGTGTATGGCTTCCTGTAATCATTATTCCTCCATCTATTTTAAATTCTTTAATATAATGGCATAATGCTGGAGTAGGAATAATTCCTAAATCAATAACATTTATTCCTCCTAAAATTAATCCAGATATGATTGAATGTTTAATAACTCTTGAACCATATCTTTGATCACTTCCTAAAGCAATATTTCCATTATTTTCTAAAAATCTAGAATATGAAAGACCTATTTTTATAGCAAATTCAGGTGTAAGATCTTTCTCAACAATTCCCCTAATACCTGAAGTACCAAAATACTTAGTTTTCATATTTTTCTGCCTCAATTGTTTCTTCTTTGAAATACTTATTAAAAAATCTTAATAAATACTTATCTTTTATCTTAAGAAATTGCATTTTAAATTTTTTAAAATATTCTTTACTAAAAAGTTTAAATAGTCCTTAAAAAATTTATTAGGATAAAGAGAGGAATGTATTGAATAAAAACATAATTAAAAAATTTCTACATTTTGCTATTATTGTTGTTATTTCTCTATGGTTTACTAAAATAGTGATTGGCCAGCAAGTTATTACAACTACAACAACTAAAATTACTACAATTCCTGGAACAACCTTTACTACAATTATTAAGCAACCTGATACTACTATTTTATTAACAATTATTATGCCAGGATATAAAATTATTATTGAACATGAAGAGCCAGAGCAGGTATGCATTGAAACGATTAAAGCTTTACCAGGATTTACTATTTCTATTCAAGGAACAACCTTTACTATTCCTGGAACAACTTTTAGTACGATTATTTCGATTCCTACATATGCTACTACTATTTTTGAAACTATTGGTGGTAAAGTTATAACTACAACTGATGTTGCTACAATAGAATTTAAAACAGAAATTCCTGGAATTACTACTATGACAATGCCATTTCCAATTTATGGTGAAATTATTAGATCTTGTAATAAAGTAACAGTTAAAGAAGTAATGATTTATATAGCAGACAAAGTACCTGCAACAATATTTGTAGCTATGCCTGGAGGGACTTATACTGTACCTGGAATGACTATGACTATGGAAATGCCGATTCAAACAACTGTTGTTCAAACAAAAACTTTGGAAGGCACTACTTATAAGACTACTGAAAGTTTTTCAGGAACAACTGAACATATATCAAGTGTAATCAAAGGGACCACACTCACTAATATAATTGCTGAGCCTGGAACTACTAAAACTGAAATTGTTATAATTACTACAACACTTCCAACAAAAACACCCGCTACTCCATCTACAACAACTACAGAAGTAACTACACCTAAAACACCTACTACAACTCCTACTACAATAACTCCAACAACTGTAGCACCTACTGGTCTTGATGTAATGACTTTAGGTATTATGGCTGGAGTTATTGTGATTGTTATTATACTGGTCATTTACCTTGTTATGCGAAAACGTCGATAAAAAGATTATATATAATTTAAATTTTTCCCTCTTTTATTTTTTTAAGAAAAGCTTTATTTAAACCATAATTTTTTAATTAATGAAAAATGAGGAAAAGAATATTAGCATTAACAATAATATTATCTATACTAGCTGGTTTTATATTTAGCTTTTATTATTATGAAATAAAGCTTTTCTTAAATGAAATTATTTTTCCAGATGAATATAAAAAAGAATCTGAAAAAATTTTTCATAATGTTTTATCTAATATTGAAGAAGTTAGAGGTTTAAAACCTCCTAATGATTCTAGAATTGAAATAGTTACATTAGATTGGGTTAAAGAAAATTGGGGTAAAAGACAAGTTGAAATTTCTTTAAAAGAAATTGAAATTAAAGAAGAAATATACAAAGCTCTTTTTATAATTCCTGAAAATGCAAGTTTAAAAGAAACTACAATTAAACAATCAGGATATATTCTAGCTGCTACAAGTGGAGGAGTAATATACATAGTTAGAGAATATTTCAATCCTTATGATATTGAAAAAGCTTATGAAATTCTATCTCATGAACTTACTCATATTATTCAAGGTAAATATTTTAAAACTCCATTTCTTAAAACTCATGATGAAATGCAAGCATGGTCAGCACTTATCGAAGGAGATGCAGGATTAACTTCTAAAAAATTTATTGAAAAAATGAAAGAAAAGAAAATTGGTTTAAGTTTATTATTTTTAGAAAATTATAAAAGTAATGCATTAGATGAAATATTATTTTTCCCTTATAAATATGGTGAAAATTTTGTTTTATTTTTATATAATATTGGAGGATGGAATAAAGTTAATCAAGCATATGAAAATATTCCAAAATCAACCGAACAAATATTACATCCAGAAAAATATTTAATGTATGAAGAACCAATAAAAGTTGATGGAATATTATTAAATATTTCGGATTGGTCTATTGTAAAGACAGATACGTATGGAGAATATTTTTTAAGAATTATGTTATCTAATTGGATTGATGAAAATTTATCAGAAAAAGCAGCTGAAGGATGGGGTGGAGATAATTTCACATTTTATATAAGAGAAAATTTAAGCAATTATATTTTTTTCTGGAAAATTGTTTGGGATAAAGAAGAAGATGCATTAGAATTTTATAATTGTTTTAAAAAAATGATGGATAAAACAAATAGTTCAATGATTATTAAAGATGTTTGGAAGAATAAAAATAGATTTTTATCTATCAAAATTTTAAAAAATGAAATTCTTTTAATAGGTTCAAATAATGAAGATATTTTTAAAGAAATATTAAAAATATAAATATGATTCTTATTTTTTTATTTTATTTAATAAATTTTCTTCTAATATTTTTACATATTAAGCATATTTTATTACTTAAGTCTTTTTCTGAAATTTTTCCTTCAGCAATACCTTTTGATATTTCTTTTATTAATGATTTAATTTCTGGTAATTCTTTTATTTTTCTTAATTTTTTCCCCCCTCTTTTTAAAGATATATATTGACTTATAGCTGCTTGTGTAATTCCTAATTTTTTAGCAGCTTCAATTTGTGTAAAACCATATTTAGAGCATAAATCCTTAGCTATTAATGCTCTTATAGTTGGAATTATTTCTTTAATTATGTCTTCGCATGGTGTTTTCATATCTATAACGATGTTATTCTTCCTTATATAATTTTATTTTTTAAAAAATAATTATTTAAATATTAGAATGTTTTTATTATTTTATATGAAATTTAATATTATAGCTACAACTGATAGAGGATTGGAAATACAAGCATGTAATGAACTTAAATCTTTATTAAAAGATTTAGGAGATAGTAATGCTATTGTTAATACTACAAATATTTTAGGTTTAATAATTGCAGAAACATCATTAGATCCATTTAAAATAATTGAAGATCTTAAGAAAATATATATTGAAAATCCTGATAAAATTTTTTATTTAAAAAGAGTTATTCCAATACAAGTTGTGACTGAAACAAATATTGAAAAAATATTAGAAGCTACTTTACCTTTAATAAATTCTATAAAAGAGAATGAAACATTCAGAATTACTATTGAAAAAAGGAGGACAAATATTTCAAGCATGGATATAATTAAAGCTATTGCAAATTTAGTGAATAGAAAAGTTGATTTAGAAAAACCTGATAAAATAATTCTCATAGAGATTATTGGTAAATATACTGGAATTTCAATAATTAAAAGTGATCAAATTTTCAATATACATAAATTATAAAACAAAATTGTTATAAATAAAGTTTATATATTGGTTTATTTTCACAAATATTTCAAGAAAAAAGAATGAAGAAAACTTATAAGTTATTAATAGTATTATTGATTATCATTGCTTTTGCCATTGGTATAATTCTAAGCTACAACATACTTATAAAAAAGGAAAGAACTCTTAAGATCTATAATTGGAGCTATTATATTGATGAGAGTGTAATAAAAAGCTTTGAAGAAAAATATGGCGTAAAAGTAATCTATGATACATATGAAGAATCTGGAGAAGCATTTGCTAAGCTTAAGATTGGTGGTGGAGGGTACGATGTTATTTATATTTCAGATTCGTTTTTAAAACAGGCAATAAAAGAAGGATATGTTCAAAAAATTGACCATAGTAAAATACCTAATTTTAAAAATATTGATGAGGAACTTATTAATAATCCATATGATAATGGTTTAAGCTATAGTATACCATATATGTGGGGAAGCGTAGGAATAGGTGTAAATACTAAATATGTTAAAGAAGAAATTAAAGGTTGGAAACAATTATTTGATGAAGAATTCCTAAAGAAATATAATGGGAAAATTTCAATGCTTGAAGATTTTATAGATACAATCAATGCTGTAAAATTCTATTTAAAAATTCCATTAAATGATTGGAGTAAGGAAAGTGTTGAGAAAATTAAAGAATTATTAAAGAAACAAAGAGAATACCTTGTAGGATATTGGGGGGCAAGTCAATATATTCCAGGACTTGTTAAAGGTGAAGTATACATAGCACAAGCATGGAGTGGAGATATTCTTATAGCAAAAGATGAAGAAGAAGCTATAAAATATATTTTACCTGAAGAAGGGACTGTAAGATTCATAGATTTTATGGTAATACCTAAAGGGTCTGAAAATGTTGATTTAGCATATAAATGGATAAACTTCCTTCTCGAACCAGAAATTGCTGAGAAAAATACTAGAGCAGTACATTATACAAATTCTTTAAAAAGAGAATTAATGCCTAATGATTTATTACAAGAAAGTGCATTATATCCAAGTGAAGAATTAATGAAAAAACTTCAATTCGAACCAATATTAACTGAAGAAGAAATTAAAATAGTTGAAGAAATTACAATTGAAGTAAAAGGTGCTTAAATTCCTTTTATTTTTTTATTTAACATTTAGAACAAGAAGATCAATAGATAAGCTTTCTATTCATAATAAATTAGCAAATCTTATTCGAGATTTGCTTGGAAAGAGTTTTCTAAGCTAATTTTTCAATGAAATAGCAATAAGATAAGTTGAATATTGCAAAAGCTACTATTTTAGTGTGTCTCCTGATAAGAGTGCTTTTTTCATTTAACATAAATGCAAATTAGTTCCAGAAGGAGAAACTAAAACTATAATGGTAAGTTAAACAGTCCTAACGTTTATACATATAATATGTATATAATGATGCTAAGCATAAAGATATTGCTATCATTATTGTTGCTAAAGCATTTAAGTCTGGAGTTGCACGTGCGCGTGCAGCTCTAGTCCATATAAGTATTGGAAGTAATGGAAAGCCAGGTTCAGTAGTAAAAACACTTTTAATAAGATCATCAAAAGATAAAGTAAATGTTATAATCATTGAAGCAAATATTGCTGGCATAGCGATTGGAAGCAATATTGAAAATAAAACTTTTATTGGCTTTGCTCCCAAAATTAAAGCAGCATCTTCAACATTCTTACTTATAAGAGATAATTGAGCTTTTAAAGTAAAATATGCAAAAGCAATATTGAATGCTGTATGTCCTATAAAAACTGTATACCATCCAAAATTAATATTTGAAAGATAGAAAAATAAAGCTAATGAAACTGCTTCAGCTATTTCAGGAATAATTATCGGTGTATACATTGCAATATCTAAAAAATCATATATTTTACCTTTACTTCTAATATAAGTATAAGCTAATGTAATACCTAAAAATGTTGAAGTTAAAGCTGATGCTAAAGCTATTGTGAAACTATTCATAAAAGAAGCCCATACTTCATTACTTTCAAACAATTTAATATACCATTTTAATGTAAATCCTTTCCATTCTGTTAAATATTTTGAATCATTAAAAGATTGTATTACCATCATAAAAATTGGAAGATATAAAAAAGAAAGTAAAGCAATTGTATAAATTGTCCAAATTATTCTTGTTTTCATATTAAAACCACTTTAGCTTTTCTAGAATAAAATAATGAGATTATTAAAGCTATTGAAATTATAATAATAGATAAAGCAGATCCTTTAAACCAATTTCTATATTTTAAGAATAAATCCCATATTAAATATCCTACAGTATATCCTTCAACTCCTCCAAGCATTGATGGAACAACGAATTCAGTCATTGTTGTAAGAGAAACAAATATTGAACCAGCAATTATCCCAGGCATACTTAATGGTAAAATAATTTTAGTAAATCTTTGAAATGGAGTTGCTCCAAAAAGATAAGAAGCATCAAGAATAGATTTACTAATTTTTGATAATGCAGCATATATTGATAATAGCATATATGGATAATAATCATAAACCATTCCTATTAATAATGCTATAAAATTGTTTATAATACCAATCATATATAAAACATTGTATAATGCATATGTTCTAAGAAGGAAATTAACCCAAAAAGGAGCAATAAAAGCTATTAAAATTATTGATTTGAATTTTTCATTTATAATAAAAGCTAAATAATATGCTATAGGATAAGAAATTATTAAGCTTATAATAGTTGTTAAAAAAGATATTAATAAAGAATATCCTATTATTCTAATATAAAGAGGGTTTTTTAAAATACTTACATAATTTTCTATTGGATTTTCACTTTTTAAACTATAAATAAACATTTCAATTAATGGAATATAGAAAAAAACAAATAGAAAAGTAATAGATATAATAGTAAGTATTTTTAATGAAGAAAGCAATTTATTCTAATCTCCTGGAAATATTTTCATATCATTCAAAGACCAATTAATGCTAACTTCTTTTCCAATATTTATTTCTTTACATATATCACGAGGTGTTAATGCTTTAAGGTATTGTTTATCATTTATTTTAATATCTATTTTTACAAAAGGTCCTAAGAAAATCATATCTTCAATTTTACCTTTAGCAATATAGTTATTTTTATTAGCATTTCCAATTTTTACTTTTTCAGGTCTTAAAATAATATGTACATGATCTGATCCATTATTATTTATTTTAATATTTCTAAGTTTAATTGGTTTACATCCATCAACTATTATAAATCCATTATTAAGTTTTCCCTCTATTATATTTACTTCTCCAAAAAATGTTGCAACAAAAGTATTTATTGGATTATCATAAACCTCGCTTGGTTTTCCAACTTGGAAAACTTTACCATTATGCATTATTGCTACTCTATCAGACATAAACATAGCTTCTGTTTGATCATGAGTTACATATATAGTTGTAATATTTAAGCTTCTTTGAATTCTCTTAAGTTCAACCATAAGTTCTTGTCTTATTTTATAATCCAAATGACTAAATGGCTCATCTAATAGAAGTACTTTTGGCTCTAATACTAAAGCTCTTGCTAATGCAACTCTTTGTTGTTGTCCCCCACTAAGTTGTGTAACTTTCCTATTTCCATATTCTTCAATTGGAAGTTTTACTAATTCAAGAATTTTTGAAACTTTTTCTTTAATTTCATTTTCTTGAAGCTTCTTAATTTTAAGTCCAAATGCAATATTTTCTATTACATTTAAATGCGGGAAGAGAGCTAAATCTTGAAAAACCATTCCAATATTTCGCTTATAAGGAGGCACATCATTAATTCTAAATCCATCTATGAAAATATCTCCAGTATCTGGTTTTTCAAGACCAGCAATTATTTTCAATAAAGTTGTTTTTCCACATCCACTTGGTCCAAGGATTGTTAGAAGTTCTCCATTATTAATCGATAAATTGATGTTATCAAGTGCTTTGACGTTTCCAAAGCTTTTACTTAAATTTATAATATTAATATAATCTTTTTCTCCCATCCTATTTTTTTCTAATAAAAATTTCAAATACTAAGATTTAAATCTTACTATTCTAAAATAGTTCAAATGAGTTCCAAACTAATTAAAACTTATTTCTTCATTAAGAAGAGCAAGATATAAAAGAAATTTATGTTAAATTATAAAAAAAAGTATAAGTTTAAGTTTCTAAAAAGTTAAAAAAAATAATGAAAATGGTTGAAATAAAATGGATATTCGAATATTAGTTCTTATAATATTATTACTTTTTCATATTTTAATTTCCCTAATTTTATGGAAGAAAAGTTTTCTTAAAGGAAATAAAAGCATATCTTTTTCAGGTCCATTTATATTTTTTCGTACAATACATGGTAAAAAATTTATAGAATCTATTGCTAAATATAAAAAATTTTGGTTATTATATGGAAATGCTGCTATAGCATTATCTCCAATATTAGTTTTAATGGTTACTTTTATAATTGTTAGATCAACAATTATTTCATTTAATATTCCTCCAGAAATTGCTCCTAAACCTGAAATGTTTATAGGTTTGCCTGTAATTAATCCTATCATACCATTATGGTATGGAATTATAAGCATTCCAATCGCAATAATTATTCATGAATTATGTCATGGAATAGAATCTAGAGTAAATAATATCAATATTAATTCTCTTGGAATAGTTTATTTCATTCTTCCTTTAGGTGCTTTTGTTGAACCTAATGAAGAGGAATTAAAGAATACTTCAAGAATTAAAAGAGCTAGAATATATGCAGCTGGACCTCTTGCAAATATTTCTTTAGCTATTATTTTCTTATTATTATTTTCTTATGTTTTAATGCCATTTGTAAGTCCTATTTCAGAAGGAGTTGGGATAGGATATGTTTTAGATAATTCTCCAGCTTCTTTAGCTGGTTTAAAACCTGGAATGATTATTACAATGATTAATGATGAAAAAATTATTGACATAAGCACTTTTCTAAATTCTTTATCAAAAAGAAAAGCATATGAAAAAATATTCATACATACAGCAAATGGTGAAATTTTTGAAGTAATTTTAGGAAATAAATATGATTTTACTAAAAATATTGAAGATTTTGGAAAAGGATTTTTAGGAGTAGGCGTAAAAGATATTAATTATCTTTTAGATAATTTAAAGAAACCATTATCAAATATACCTGATTCATTACTTCTTTTTATAAGTCTTCCATTTCATGGAATGTCTCCAGTAGAATTTCCAGAAACAGAATTTTATATTACTCCTATTCCAAGCAATTTATTTTGGATTTTAGCTAATATAGTTTATTGGATTTTTTGGATAAATTTAGCACTTGGTTTAACAAATATATTACCAGCAATACCTTTAGATGGAGGATATATATTAAAAGATTTTTTAGATTTCTTAATAATTAAAATATCTAAGAATATTTCCATTAAAAAAAGAGAATATTATGTTAAATTTATTTCTTATACTATTTCTATAATATTTTTAATTCTTATTTTAATGCAAATAATTGTTCCTTGGTTTCGATCTTTATTGAGCGTGTAATTTCTTACCATAGTTAGCTTCTCTTTCTAGAAGTTGCTCATACTCTTTATTTGGAAGAGATAAGCTTTTTAATCCTCCCATTGGGAAGATCCATCAAGTAGTAGCAAAATATTAAAAATTTAAAAGAAAAATTTATTTTATTTTATTTCAATATATTTTACTATGACCATTGCAATAATTTTTAATGAGAAAATTATAAAATATGATTTTGGAGAAGGTCATCCATTTAGAGGAGATAGATTTATAAATTTTATGAATCTCTTTAAAAATCTAGGATTACATAAAGATCCAAGATTCACTATTATTAAAGGAATTGATGCTTCTGATGAAGATATTCTTTTAGTTCATGATCAAGAATATATAAATGAAGTATATACTCTTGCAAAATATAGAAGCTTTTTAACACCAGATACACCATTAAATATGGAAATAATTGAAGGTGCAAAAGCAATAGTTGGTTCTTCAATGCTTGCTGGAAAAATTGTTATGGAAAATTCTAAAATAAAAATTGCTGAAGGAATAGGTGGAGGATTACATCATGCAGCAATTGATAGAGGAGGAGGTTTTTGTATTTTTAATGATGTAGCAATATGTGCAAAAATGCTTATTAAAAAATATGGTTTAAAGAAAATTTTAATAATAGATACCGATGCTCATGCTGCGGATGGAACTATGGATATTTTTTATGATGATCCAAAAGTTTTATTAATCTCAATTCATCAAGATCCTAGAACTCTTTATCCAGGAAGAGGTTTTATTTATGAATTTGGAATTGGGGAAGGGGAAGGATATAAAATAAATATTCCTATTCCTCCATATGCAGGAGATGAATGCTACAAAATTGTTCTTGAAGAAATTTTTAAACCTATTGCTGAAGAATATCGTCCAGAAATAATTATTCGTAATGGTGGTTCTGATCCACATTGGGCAGATCAATTAACTAATTTATGCTTAACTCTTAAAGGTTTTAGAATGATTGGCGAGACTATTAAAGAAGTTTCTGAGAAAGTTTGTAATGGTAAAGTAGTAGATTTATGTGGAAGTGGATATAATCCAAAAGTTTTACCATATGCATGGCTTTCAATAATGCTTGGATTATCTGGAATAGAAATTCCTATTGAAGAACCATTAGAAATTCCAAATTGGGTTCATGAAAAATCTATTTTAAAAATTGAAGAAACAAAAAATGTTATTAAAGAAGTTAAGAATACTTTTAAAAAATATTGGAAATGTTTCAAATGAATATAAAATTCTTTATTATTTTTTCTATATTTTTTTTAACATTTTTTAAAGTTTATTCTTTTTGTTTAATTTTTAAGAAAAATAAAAAACTTAAATAGAATAATAAAAAATAAATAATTTAGGCTTATGCTATTTAAAGATAGGATTCAAGCAGGACAGAAACTTGCTGAAAAATTATTAGAATATAAAGATAAAGATGTAATAATATTAGCTATTCCACGTGGAGGAGTTGTAGTTGCTTATGAAATAGCTAAAGTATTAAATGCTCCTTTAGATTTAATTATACCACGTAAAATAGGAGCGCCTTATCAACCTGAGCTTGCTATAGGAGCTGTTACACAAGATGGAACAATCATTTTAAATGAAGATATAATTAGTTATTTGCCAATTCCTGAAAATTATATAAAAGCTGAAGCTGAAAGACAGAAAAAAGAAATTGAAAGAAGGCTTATAAAATATAGAGGAAGTGCTATTGAGCCAAATTTAGAAAATAAAATTGTTATAATAGTTGATGATGGTATAGCTACTGGAGCAACAATGCTTGCTGCAATAGCTTCTATTCGAAAAAAGAAACCTTTAAAAATTGTTGTTGCAATTCCTGTAGCTCCTCCTGAAAGTTTAGAAAAAATTAAAGAATATGCTGATGAAATTGTTTGTTTACAAACTCCTGAACCATTCTTTGCTATAGGGCAATTCTATGAAAGGTTTGAGCAATTGGAAGATGAAGAAGTAATTGATATATTAAATAAAAGTAAAGAAATAAGTAAAAAATAAAAATACTCAAATTTAAAATTATCACATATAATAAATTAATTTTAAATTAAATATTCTAAATTATTTGCTTAATTATATGTTTTGAAATACTATCAATTATTTCTGGAGAAAGAGCATCAATTACTTTAAATATTCTTTTATCTGTAATTGAGTATATCCTTCTATTCCCTTCTTTTCTACATTTTATTAATCCACAATCTTTTAAAATTTTTAAATGACGAGAAACCAAAGGCTGAATTATATTAAGATGTGGAATTAAATCACAAGCACACATTTCTTTTTTACGTAAAAGATTAATTATTTCAAGTCTAATAGGGTCTGATAATGCTTTAAAAATTTTTGCTCGAAACTTATTTAAATCAACCTCTTGATTCATAATATTTATTAATATATAACAATATTTAAATATTGTTATAAACTTTATATATTAGAGAATTAAAAATTTTTAAAAATATAGAGGTGTAAAGGCGAATTGAAAGGAAGACCAAGATTTATAATGTGTTTTTGCACAGGCGAATGCCCTGGTTTTGCAAAATTAGAATTATGGAAATTTATAAATTATGTTAGGAATCAACTTAATGTAGAATATGCAATTGTCCATCCACAGCTTTGTGTTGATGATGGTGAAAGGTTCCTAAAAGATTATCTTAAAGAAGGGGATAAAGATATTGTCTATATTATTGGTGGTTGCGATCCTAGAATGCAGAAAAAGATGTTTAAAGATGCATTTAATGAAAAAGGACTTGATATAGATAAGCAATTGATTTCATTGGACCTTAGAAACATGACAACAAAAGAAGCAATAGAGAAAGTTGCTGAAGTTATTGGGAAAATAGAAAAATCTGCATAGCTTGGGGATTTAAAAAATGACATTTTTTGGGATACCTAGAGAAGAGATAAAATGGTATCCTAAAATAGATTATGATAAATGTATTAATTGTAAAACATGTCTAAAGTTTTGTCCAAATGGTGTTTATGGAGAAGATGGAGGAAGAGTTGTGGTAGTTCAACCATATAATTGTGTTGTTGGATGTAGTTCATGTGCTCTTAATTGTCCACGCGGAGCAATAATATTTCCATCAAGAAAAGAACTAAATGAAATGCTTAGATCTTTATATAAAAAGTATGGTTATATATGAGAGGTGATTAAAATGGCAAAATGTGAGATTTGTAAAAAAGAAAGTTTTACTCTCCTATATGCTAATCATAAAGATTTAGGTATGATTAAAGTTTGTCAAAATTGTTGGCAAGAATTATTTACTAAAAATCGTTTAGTTTCTGGTTCTAGTGGTTCGGGTAGTGGCTGTTGTGGATGAAAATATTCCAATTTTTTATAATAAATAAATTTAAGGAGGTGAGAAAATGAGTGAGAAAAAGCCTAAAATGTTACCTTTATGTGCAAAAGAAGCTGAAAATCTTAATATAATTTTAGTATGTGGAGGAGCAGCAAATGTTGGACTAATTGGATATTTAGCAGCTGTTGAATTAACAAAAAATGGAGAAGCAAGGATGTGTTGTATTACACCCATAGGCGCTAAAACACCATTATATATAGATATTGCAAAAAGAGCTAAGAAATTAATCGTAATAAATGGATGCCAAAATCAATGTGCTAAAAAAGTAGCAGAACAAGCTGGAATTAATAAAATAGATTATAACTTAATAGTATCGGATGTAATAAAGAAAGCTCCTACGTTTGATATTAGTAATGATGATGTTAAGCTTATTATGGATAAAATAAGGAAAGAAGCATTATCTAAGTAATTTTTCAAATAAGAAAAAAATATATTAAATGAAGAATGTACATATGAATAAAGATGATATATTCAAACAATTTAGTAGAGAAAATCGAAATAAAAAAGATTTCTGCTTGTACAGCAGATTCAATGAGAATGAAATTTATTGCTCAAGCAGATAAACCTTTAGGAGATATACTTCCAATTCTTTATCTTTATATCCCCAATGCAAATTATTCTGAGAAACTTGGATGTTTAACATATACTTATCAAATGCATTTGATAACAATTTTTTCTAATGGAAAAATAAGTATGACATATGTTAAAGATGAAAATGAAGCAGAACAATTAATGAAAGAAGTAAAGAATTTAATAAATAGAGCAATCATTTATTTTAGAAATTATGGAAAACCTGACGAAAAATTACTTAATATTAAAAAACAAATAAATCCTATGCAAATCTATAAAATATTGCCAAAAACCAATTGTAAAAAATGTGGAGAAGAAAGTTGTTATGCTTTTAGTGTAAAACTTTTTTCTGGAAAAAAGAATTTAAGAGATTGTCCTTATGTTAATATTAATGAATTAGAGAAAATTTTACAACCTATTAAAATATAGTAAAAAGCAATAATTTTTCAAAATAAATATTACATTATACAAAATATCAATAATTTATGTAAACTAATAATTTGAAATTTTTGTTACTATTATTGAATCTTGAATAAGAATTAAAAAGGTTTGTATTTTCTTTTATATAAAATTTTTACCTTATTAAGTATGAGTTAGCCAGAGTTGTTTGTAGACATTAATAAGTCTGATTGCAAAAAACACAGGAAGCTAATATCCTTTAGAATGGCTTACTTACGCTTAATAATAACTTTTAAAGATATGAGTAAAATTAACTTTCTAAATCTTTAAGAATTTTTTTTCAAACATTGGCTTAATTTCTGGAATTCTTTCCTTTACTGTTTCCCAAACATGCCTTAAATTTACACCAAAATATTCATGAGTAATTTTATTTCTCATTCCTGCCATCCCTTTCCATGGAATTTCTGGATATTTCGCTCTTATTTCATCAGGATTTTTTTTAACAGCTTCGCCTATAATTTCAAGAGCTCTCATAACTGCAAAAATTGTTTTATCATCTTGAATAAACTGCTCATAAGTCATTCCTTTTATAAAATTTATAGCTTTATTCATAGAGTCAACAATATCATTGATATAATCCTTGATTTCCCTTCTTATGGGTAAACTACTTCTTTTAAGATATGCTTTCCTATTGCCGGCTTTAAAGTAGTTTTATCTACAAGGTCGACTTTTATCCCTAAAAGTTCTGATAAATAATTCTCAAATTCTACAAACTTTATGAGATCGATTTTTGCATATTCTTCAAATTCTACAAGAATGTCAAGGTCACTTGATTTTTTATTTTCACCTCTAACATAAGACCCAAAAATACCGATTTCTTTTACTCCATATTTCTTCTTTAATTCTTCCTTATGTTTTTTTTAAAATTTTTTTATTTCTTCTAATGTTTTTTCCTTCATTTCTTCATCTTTTTTCTTACAAAACTTATCTTAAATCTTAAGTTGAAGTACTTAAACTTTTTTTTGGAAAAAGATTTAAAAATTATTTTTATGTTAATATATTAAATAAGAGAAAATTTTATAACCTATTAAAAAGGATAGAATTAAGGCTTGATTATTCTTTTATAAAATATTGGCTTTCTATCTTTAATAAGATCATTATATTTATTCAATTTTTTATTTCTAGCTTTTTTATATCTATTTTAACAACTTTAACTTCTTCAATATTTTCTTTACTCCTAACTAATATCTTTATCATTGGATCAACTATTTGACTTTTCCCAGTAAATTTATATTCTCTTTCTTTTCCAAGAATAGGAGTTTTACCTCCAATCGATTTAACTTTTAGTAATTTTTCATACTTACTTTTTTCAGCTTCTATATCATTAAGTTTAGCAATAGGGATAATATATGCTTTCTATTATGAGAGAATTAAGAAAATTTTATCTCAATATATACGTTATATATTTATTGTATCTTTTTCACTTTTTCTCTTATACTTATTAATATATTTGATATATTTTTATTTCTTTCCTAATGTTAAATTTATGACTATGACAATGTACATACTTCTCTTCTATCTATTATATAATTTGTTATGTAATTGTACAATTGTAACTTTATGGAATATAATAGTAAAGAAATTATTTTATTTAGAATTTCATATTTTGAAAATTATTAAAGAAATATCTAATATTATTAAATGGTTATCTGAATATATTAATCGTATTATTGAAGCTTTGAAAATAACAAGAGGAAAATTATCTATAGTTACATCATTATTTTATTAATTGTTTTATAAAGCCATATTTTAAAGAAAGAAAGAGATAAAGAGATTCCAATATTGTTTGAAAATCTTGAAATAGGAGATTATATTATAGAAAGAAAAACTTCAAAAGATTTTATAGCTTCAGTTTTTGATGGAAGAATATTTCAACAAGCAAATAAAATTACTTCTTATACTAATAAAGCAATTTTGTTAATAGAAGGTTTATTACAAAATAATTTAATGTTTTTTATTTACTATTTTTTATTAATTTCTCTAGGTTGTTTTATGAAATGCACTTTTTCTTTTCTTTCAAAATCTATTAGTGGAATTTTTATTCTATTAATACATAAATAATGTTAAAAATAATTTATATTGAATTCTTCTTTTTATAAAATTTTACATATTAATGTATAAAAATAGATTAAAACCATAAAGCAATAAATAATAATTGGACAACTCCCGTGTATCGAAAAGTTTTTATATTTGTAGTATTACTTTTTTTAAAAAAAGTAATACGTGATTTGCAATGGTAAGCCAAGCTTTAGTTGAAAAAGCAAAAGAATTCCATGGGCATATATGTCCATTTGTTGTTCTAGGTTTGAGAGCTTCTGAAGTAGCTTTAGAAAGGCTGGGATTGACAAGGGCTGGTGAGAAGGAAACTATTGGTGAGGAAATTCTAGCTATAGTTGAGTGCAATAATTGCTTTACTGATGGAGTACAAGTGGCTACAGGCTGTACCATTGGAAATAACAGTCTAATCTACCTTGATACTGGGAAAAATGCTGTAACTATCGTTAGAAGGGGCGATTGGAGAGGCGTTAGAGTTTACGTTGACTCTGAAAAGTTTAAGGAAAAATACTTCAAAAAGGAAGCTACAAACCTCTTTGAAAAGATTGTTATTAAAAGAGAAGGGACAGTAGAGGATTCAGAAAAGCTCAGCCGTTTATGGGCTGAGATAGGGCGCAAAATGATGAATATCCCTGAAAGTGAATTTAAAATTGAAGAGTTGAAAGTAAAAGAGATTGAAAGAGCGCCAATTTTTGAAAGCATAAAATGCGAAAAATGTGGAGAACTTACGATGAAAACTAGAATTGAATATATTAATGGTAAAGCTATTTGCTTAGGATGCCTAGGTAAATCTAATGCCCTTATAGGAAGAGGAATCGTGCCAAGCTTTGAATATCCACTTGTGAGGGAGAAGAAATGAGCAATAAGGGTTTAACAAGAATTCAAGCCGCCCTTCTGATTGCCGTAATCGTTGTGGCTGCAGTCTTATCCTATTTTACAGTGAAATTCTATATTTCGCCAGGGAAAATACTTGAAACCTATGTAGAAGACATTTTAGGCCGTAAAGTCGCACTCCTTCAAAAAATCAACCGGGTAGTAGCTATAGGGCCGGGAATGCTTAGGCTTGTATGCTACTTGAACGCTACAGATTTACTTGTAGGAGTTGAAGGAAGTGAGACAAGCTGGGGCTTCACTGGAAGAGACTATGCTATGGCATATGGCGAGTCATTTCGAAATCTTCCAATAATTGGTCCAGGCGGACCTGGGAAACCTCCAGCCCCAGAATTGATACTGGCTGTGAAGCCGGATCTGATAATTATGTCCCGCACCTATGCTGACATGTATGATCCAGACAGACTGCAAACCGAAACTAACTCAACAGTTATTGTCATGGATTATGGTCCTGCTGGCTCCTTGGATATTGAAGGATTCACCAATGCCCTTAGAATCCTCGGAGTAGCTTTAAACAGAAAAGAGAGAGCAGAAAACCTCATTAAATTTATTGAAGGTTTACGTAATGACTTAAAGGCTAGAACAGAAAATATAATTTCAAGGCCTAAAGTTTATGTGGGCGCAATTTCATATAAGGGTGCACAGCCTTTCACGACAACACAAGTGTCCTTTCCACCACTTCAACTCTTATACACTCCCACAATAGCTGACAAATACTCTAATAAGACGGGAGTTTACTTCATGGATTTTGAGGCTATACTAAAGGAGCAACCAGAAATTGTCTTCATAGATGAAAACAACTTAAACACTGTTAAACAGGATTTTGATAAGGATCCAGGCAAATACTGTCAACTGACAGCTTTTCAAAATGGAAAAATTTACGGAACCTTACCATACAACTATTATCATACAAATATTGCCGTTGCATTGGCAGATGCCTATTATATGGGTAAAGTGTTATATCCCGACCATTTTGGCGACGTAAATCCAGAGTTAAAGGCGGATGAAATTTTTCAAGCTTTCCTAGGTAAGTCACTATACGAACAGTACAAAGAGGCATATGGCGGATTCAAAAACTTGTCAGACATGTTCAAGTGTGGATAAAATTGTCAATTAAACATTTCAACTATAAAAAGCGTCTAACACTAGTCTGCCTCATAATCATAACCTTTTTCCTTATACCATTATCCGTGGCTTTAGGCTGGTATAAGGCCTCATTGATTGACATTCTTAGAGTGCTTTTCATGCCAGATAATAGTCCGCTCTCCACGGTTGTTTGGGATTTAAGGCTTAGGCGTGTTTTAGCCGCCTTGGTTATAGGAGCAGTTTTAGCTGGGTCAGGAACAGCCATACAGGCTTCGCTTAGGAACCCGCTTGCTTCTCCATTCACGTTTGGCCTATCCTTCGCAGCCTCTTTGGGAGTTGCAGTGGCGCTTTTGTTCCTACAAGGAGGTAGCATTCAGAGGTTTCAAATCTATTTCTATAATCCATTTATAGTGTCCCTTTTCGCATTTCTTTTTTCGCTTATTCAAGTTATGGTGATTCTCTTATTAGCCTATAAGGCTGGGCTTGGCGCCAGGGCATTAGTTTTATCAGCCATAGCCATATCCTTCATTTATCAAGCCATCCTATATCTGTTGCAATATCTGGTTTTAAATGAGATTCTCACGTCCACAGTGGTCTTCTGGACTTTTGGAGATTTAGGCAGAATAAGTTGGGGTGAACTTTACCTAGTTGTAGCCGTATCCTTGGTAATAGTTATCCCTTACTTTCTTTACAGAAGCATAGATTATGACCTTATGCTTAGTGGTGACGAACTTACAAAGTCTGCTGGAATGAGCCCTGAGAGAATAAGGCTTGAAACAACAATTATAGCCGCTCTTGGAACAGCCATAGCAACATCCTTCGTAGGCATTATCGGTTTTGTCTGTCTTGTAGCACCTCATGCAGCAAGGTTGATAGTTGGAGGTGGACATAAGTATTTGATGCCAACTTCAATGTTAATGGGATCAATAATACTGATCATTTCAGACATGATCGGAAGAAACATAATAGCGCCAACAATAATTCCTGTGGGAATAATGACTTCCATGGTTGGCGCTCCCCTCCTAGTTTACCTATTGATAAAGGGAGGAAAATATGGGTATAGAGATTAAAGTGAGAAACGTTAAACTTTACTATAAAAGCATTAAAGCTTTAGACGGTGTTTCACTTGACGTAGACGGCGGTGAAATTCTTTCCATAATTGGACCGAACGGTGCTGGAAAAAGCACGCTACTCAAAGTTATTAATGGTGTTTTGAGACCAAAAATTGGAGCAGTATATTTTGATGGAAGATTGCTACATGAAATCCCACAGAAGGAAGTTGCAATGAAAATAGGTGTTGTACCTCAAAGAATAAGCTCTACTGGAATGCTAACAGTTTTTGATTTCGTGTTAACAGGAAGGAGACCATACATAAACTTTACACCCACGAAAATTGACGAAGAAAAAGCTTATGAAGCACTGAAAACCATAAACGCAGCCCATTTATCCAACAGAACACTAGAAGAGCTCAGTGGAGGAGAGCTTCAACGCGTGGTCATCGCCAGAGCTTTAGCCGTAGAACCAGAAGTAATGCTGCTCGACGAACCAACAAGCAACTTAGACCTCAAATATCAACAAGAAACACTAAACCTTATAAAAGCCCTCCGTTCAAAAGGACTAACCATTATAATGGCCATACACGACCTCACCCAAGCTTACAGAATTTCAGATAAAATTTTAATGCTAAACAATGGGAAAGTCTTCGCAGCTGGAAAACCGGAAGAAGTGCTAACGCCCCAAAACATATTAGCCGTTTATGGCATCTCAACAATCATCCTTAAAGAACACAAAATCATAATTCCAACCGAAAGCATCTAACACAACTCAAATGCATAAAAATGGTTTAATAACGATCCTTCTGTTAACAATGGACTGATTAGTAGCTTTTGCCACACTAAGGTGTCCAACAATCAACAACCACCAGTGAATGATTCTGAATTGTTTCTTTAAAGGTCACATCTGCCATTTTAATAGTTTTTTCCAAGGGCGTTTCTCGTTTTTCAAGAGTAGTTCTCTTCATCATTTCTCGCAATTTTGCTTGTTTAATTCTCTCAAGCTCTCCGTCTTCATTTTTCTCCATTTAGATCACTACAGTCCATGCACAAAATATTAGTGTAAAAACTTTAAGGAAAAATAAATGATACCTCTTTCAGTACTGGCCATATTGTCTTTTTGTCCAATTGCTATATGGTTGCACCTTACGCAGCTACCCGTCATTTGATCAAAAACCTCATTTATCTTTTAATGGCCTTTATGCATAGAAAACTTCCTTGATGTGGATCGTTTCTAGGGTCTTCTACAACAGGAATGGATGAAGGCGGATAGGTTAGAGTTGATTTATAATCTACGATTTTAAAATCATGCTTTTCAAGTAGTTCTTCAAGTTCCGGTAAACTATAAAAATGTGCATAACGGTAGAAACGATGACCTTTTTTAGCTTTCTCAACATAAAGCTGACCCCAAGACGAATCCCTGACGATGATGCACGTCGCTAGAACGCCATTAGGTTTCAAAACCCTATAAATCTCTTTCAAGATTGTTTCCGGATTATCGAGAAAACACAAAGTAACTGTCATCAAAACATAATCAAATATTTTGTCTCGAAATGGTAAAAACTCTGCTAAGGCTCTGATAACTTGTATGCCTCGTTTCACAGCAATTTTTAGCATCTGACTAGAAGCATCTATCCCGATTTGCACTTTCACTTCCTTAGCGAAAATACCGGTACCGACACCTACATCAAGCCCTAACCCATTAAGATTGAGAGCCTTAATTGCCCGTATTTCCGACTCAAGAACTTCAGGGTGTCGAGAATACCAAGAATCGTAGTATTCTGAAAATTGTTCAAATATTCTGTATGACATTTTAGTACTCTCTTAAAAAAGCTTCCATATAAAGGTTTTGGACTTCCCTAGCTTTTTAACTACACTAACAAAATCAATATGTTCTGGCTCTTTTTGTCGTTTTCTTTGTTCAATCATAACGCAAACTCCATAAATAACATCTATGCCATTCTTTCTACAAAAGTTAATTGCTGCTTCAGACTCTGATCCCGGTTGCATCCACACTTTCTTTATACCAAGTTTCTTACATGTCTTCACTACAGTCTCCGTCACTATCGGTGGAACCACAATATTAACAACATCGGGCTTTACTGGTAAAGCTTCAAGGCTTGGATAGCATTTATCCCCTAAAATTTCATTCGCGTTAGGATTTATAGCATAGACTTTATAACCGGCAGAACGTAAATTTTTATAAACTTGATGCCCATACTTTGCAGGATCTCTGCTGACGCCCACAATTGCAAATATGTTCTTCTTATCCAAGAATGATGCGATTAACTGCTCATTCATTCAGATGCACCGACAAATAATTCATTCTTTCTACTTAATAATCTTTTCCCTTTCTCTGTAAGCATATAATATTTGATGCTTTTTGTTTTCCTCATGTAACAAGAATTCTTAAGGGGACATAAGACACATGTTATTTTCTTGTCTTCGGAATTAAGCATTTTAATGTACTCTTTCCTCAATAACTCTTGAAAAGCATGTTCAACAAAGCTTTTTGGAACACCAAATTGCTGGCTAATTTCATCCACCTTAATGTATCCCTTGTCAGAAATATACTCTAACATTTTCTTCAAAAACATTTCTAAATCACGCTTTTGATAGCAATTTTTCAATCTTTACTACAACATTATCTGGTACATAGTATCCTATACTAAGTGTTAGTTGGCGAGCTAGAACTTTTTCTACTCTTAGAACATTGGTAAAAAAACGCTCTAAAACTTCATATTTCTTCGCTACATTAAGAGCTATTTTAAGTCCCTTGTTGGTTAGTCTTATACCTTTATAGGGATAGTGAATTATTAATCTCTCCTTTTTTAACCGTCTGACAGTGTTTGTTACAGTTCCTGGAGCAACATTAAAAAACTTGATAAGTTCACCTGTTCTGACAAGTTTTCCCTCGCTTGTGAGCCTATAAATACCCTCTAAATACTTCTCCATTGAAGCTGTAAGCTTCTCTTTCATAAAGATTCACGACTTTTAGGCATATTGAACCCTCTTTTTTCTGTTTTTCTTGCAGTTCTTAAAGTTAAATAAGTCAAGGGCAGCGACATAAAAAAGAGCCAAATTTCCGGCCTTAGTAAACCGGAGCCCGCGCTACCCCTTGTCAACCATTCCCATGTCCACGCTTCTCCTTCCAAAGAAGCTAATAAAGTTTCAAATCCATCTGCACAAACAATTAGTAAGTATATAACTCCGAAAACGGTTGATAAAAGTGTTCCAATAAGAACGAATCCCAATGATTCACGTACTCCCTTTAATAGCGACATGGCACTGAGATATGATGCTCCAATAGTAAGAGCTGCGAATCCTCCGAAAATATCCGCTGGTACTACTCCTACAAGGCTTGCGTTATTCATTGGTGAAAACAAGTTATATATTCCTAGCGCGAACTCTGTTACTCCAAGAATGATGTATGTGACTCCGAGGATCATAGCGTAGATGACAACCCATCTGTTTTCAACTTTCTGTTTCATGCATACTCCCTCCTTAAGCGAATCCAACTAGCCTCCCGAACGTGACGATAGTCAAAGCGACGACGTACGCTAAAACCAGCCCATAGGCCACTGAAAAAATCGTCCACTTCCACGAA
>Ga0209225_1001285_pt1 | contig 25395 bp, 27 predicted proteins | sample WasSprMetagenome_FD_184732 | JGI IMG/M metagenome (GOLD analysis project Ga0209225, IMG submission 184732) | Sulfidic aquatic microbial communities from Washburn Spring, Yellowstone National Park, USA - WS (SPAdes) (version 3) | ecosystem: Environmental > Aquatic > Thermal springs > Hot (42-90C)... | reverse complement strand
GAACGTGAAAAACATATTAACATACGATGAAAATAAGACTCCACTAAACTATGAAATAAACAATACAAACATAATAGTATACACGCTTGGAGCAACCTTCACAACCATAGAATACGACACCACAGAGTTAACATCAAAAACAGCTGGGCTATGGACTCTCACATTAAACTCACCATTCCAAATAAACATAATACTACCGGAGAATTCCACAATAATCTACATTAACACACCACCAACACAAATATCAACCATAGATGGAAGAATTAAGATTACAATGCCAGCTGGATACTGTGAAATAAGCTATGAAGTAACAATCTCACCACCAATGGATTACACAATAACATTAGTGCAATCATCTGCAACCATAATTCAAGGCGAAAGCATATCATCAACCATAACCCTAACCCTAACCTCTGGAGTTGCAAGCCAAATAACATTATCAGCAATAGGGCAACCTCCAGGCGTGGAGATATCCTTCAACCCACCCATGGGGATACCGCCATTCAATAGCGTAATGAATATAAAGGTTTCACAAAACACTCCACCAGGAATATACACCATAACAATAATAGCAAAGGGTGGAGGCATAACAAAAACTATACCATACACGTTAACTGTAAGAGAGTATAGAGCTCCATTAATAACGCCAATAACCATAGTTGCAACTGTAGGAATAGCTGTGATTGCAGCCTACCTAATATGGAAATATCCAATAAAAAGCCTCAGGAGCAGAGGGAAAATGGGGGAGATAACTGAGGAAGAGGCTGAGATAATTAAATTCCTAAAGGAGAGGGGTGGAAAAGCTTTGGAAGTGGAGCTTAGGGAGAGATTCCCAAACATACCAAGAACAACATTATGGCGAATGGTGAGAAGACTGGAAAGTAAAGGGATTGTGAAAGTTAAAAAGGTTGGATTACAAAACATGATAGAACTAAAATAAAAAATTAAGGTTATTTTATTTTACATTAACCTTCTATGGTATCGTAAATTCAGCATAGGCAGTGACTGGAGTGAAAATCTTCTCACACATGGCATGAACTACAACCCTATATGTGCCTGCAGGAAGTTCAACCCTCACCGTTATATGCCTAGATTCTCCAGGTCTAAGCATCATTAGAACTTGAGCGGATATAGGCGTATAAACTGGCTTCCAAGAACCATCAACACTCCTCTCAATGGTTAATCCGAACGCTGAATTGGGGAATATTAGCGTAGCATTCCCAGTATTGGTTATTGTTATATCGAGTATTATGAAGGGCTTCTTAACATTCTTCTCAACCTTAACTTCAAGTTCAGCATTAAAGTGGTATTGAGCTATATAGCGAACCCTCTCCATCTCCATATTCATATTCCTAATCTTCTCCATAGCATTATCCATCTCTTTTACAGCTTGAGTTACATTTCCAAACTTAATAGAACTCCTCACCTTTCCAATTAGGTTGTTCTTCATTTCTTGAATTTCACTTAGGTTTTTGAATCCAAACATCTTCAAAACTTCACTGGCATTAACTCCAAGAGATCTGGCTTTCACAATAATCTTATCAAAGGTTTCATTAACCTTAGCAATGAACTTATCCATTCTTTCAGCACACTTCTCCTCAGCCTTAGACTTAATGATCTTAAGAGCATCTGCAACCAGCTTTTCAGCATCAGCAATCCTATGGGCCACTTCACTCACATTACCCTTAGTGAGAAGACTTCTAAGTTCAGCTGTATTTAGAAGAGCTTCCGCTTCAGATAGCTTCTCATCAGCCTCTGAGGAAATGTTGCCAAGTTCACGTATACTCTTAATGCGCTCCAATGTGCGATTTGCAGCCACAATCAAACCTTCAGCTACAATTACACTCTCTTTCTCCAAGCATCCACCAGCCTTACCCACTATCACATGAATGTTCCTAAACACATCCCTAAATATGTCGAATGCTTGGAAAGTGTAATTCAAAGCCATAGTGTAATTTCCAGCATGATATGTCTCATTAGCTTTATCTAGTAAGTTTTCACCATTCTCTAGGAATGTTACATTACCCTTAAATGCATTCATCAACCCAGTAGCTGAAATTAGATTCATAAGTGTCTGATTTGCCTTAACATTATTCACCAAGGCTTCAACCCTATCCCTAGATTTGTAGGCAACGTTCAGCATGTTCTCAACACGTTTGGCCTCAGGGTTTATTGGAGTTGCTGAGATGGCTAGAGTTGGGAATAGCATTGGGAGTAGCATTAGCAACACTATGATGGATGAGTAAATCCTCCTCACACAAAATCACCAAATAAATTTAACATAAAGTATAAGATAAGGAATACCTTGAAATAATGTTTCCAATGAATGGAAAACGTATACCACTGCATTGAAATCCATAGTTTATGGAATTGAATAGAGGTAATTGTTATGTTTAATCTCTATTGAAGATTAAAGGCTGTGTATAATTAGAGGAGTGTATTCTTGTCTTAAACTCAAGACCCATATACCATGCTCCCTTGCGAGTTCTATGACTTGAGGCGTTACCACCAATGCATATATCACTTTAATTAGCTTCGGCCTTAATAGGGTGGATTTCTTCTCCCTTGCCAATCTAATCTTCTCTTCTAATTCATAAATCAACGAGGATTCAAGTCTAACAGTTATTTCTCCAAAAATGCATGTATCATCACTAACGCCGTAAATCCTAACTTCCACATTGTCGATGAAGACTTTATCCAGCTTCACATTGATCCCAAGTTCCCTCAACATATAACCCACAACTTCCCAAGCTTCCTCCTCTTCACTAACAACAAGTTTATCTAATATTGCCCTTATCCTTCGCAATTCAGTCCATAAAGCCTCCTGCACCTTCAAAAACTTCTCCCGCTCCGACTCCAAAGCTCTAACCTCCTCCCATATTATCTTCTACTCCTTCCTTAGATTTCTAAGCTCAACGCATATTCCACCTATCTTTTTAATTGTCCCTGAGAATCTAGGTAGCCTGCCACCATATAGCGGAATTCAACATCCCTCTCCAATAAATTTAGGAATTCCTTCTTTAAATCTACGCTCATCACATTATGTTAATGTTGAATATCATATATAAGTGCATCGTGAACACACGGTGAATCAAATGTTTTCATGTTACGAATGAAAATGTTTTCAAGGAATCTTTTAGAGTCTTTTCAACAAATATTTTAATGGTGATCTATGGGAAGGATGAATTACCTGAAAATTATGGGTATAATGCTGGTACTGTTGACTACAATTATAGCAGCAATATCCACCATAAACCCAACATTATCCTCACCCACAAACCAAAACCACCAAAAAGAAGACGAAGTTAAAGAGGTAATTGAGAAGTTGAGCATTAATGGGAGAGGACCATGGCCTGAAGGATACACTGGATTTGAATTCGAAGTAATTGGGTATAGAGATGGATACATAATTGCCAGAATAATAGCAGTACATGGGATCAGTGACTATAGCGTTGGGGAAATCATTTACATGAAACCACCAAAAATTCCAAATTAAACATACTTTCCTCCTCCACATTTTTTTTAAATTATGCCTAAATTCTGGCTCATTGCAAACTAGAATTTAATGAAAAGACTAGTTTTTTCAAATACTGGCGTTTGTTTGCAACTGATTGGAAGATAAGATTGGTACAAAGTTAAATTAGATCCATGTGTTTATGTTGGAGATTATGTTAACGATACTCCAGTTTTTGAGAAAGCTGGATTGTCAATAGCTTTCAATGCAACGAGACAAAGAGGTATCGAAGCAACAAAGGTTGTTATAAAGGTAATTATTTAAAATTTGAAAATGAATAGTATTAAAATTAAATATTTATAATAGAGAACTTTTTATAAAAGTATTCTAATACAATTGTATAATGTTGGGAGAATTATTTACATGGAAACATTAAAATCTAAATTAAATATCTTTTCTTTCCCTATGTTTTTAATTAAACTTGTATAATTCGAGTAGTAAGTCTTTTATGTTGATGATTTAGGTTAAAAATTTAAATGGGGTTAGGGTTTGAAGATTCACCATAAAACATTAATACTTATACTGGTATCCATGCTGACGAGCTTTGCATATGCCTCAGTATTCACATATAACCCATTAACCACCAATATATCGCCAGTAGCGCCTCCAGTGATATTCAAGTATGGTGGGAATACGGGTAAGGCTGACTTGTGTGGAACGACGATAACTGTGAGTATTGGTAGTGCAAATACAAGTTTAACATTAATGTTGCATCCAACGTATCAGAAGGTGTATTATAAGGATGTTGCAAGGATAAACAATACTGACACTAATGTATACTACGTAAAGCTCAGAGTTGAGAATGCATTGAACAATACAAATGCGAAGATCGCCAGTGCAAAGTTATATTTGTATAATGTGAGTACGGATACGAAAATGCTTGAGTTAAATTTACTTGTAAATGGAACGACGGGTTGGGTTTTAATGAATGGTAAAGCTGAGTGGAGAATTGATGTGGAAATAGAGATAAGTGAATCTGGTGGAAGTTATAACGCTCCGCCATTTAAGATTTCCTCAGCGACATTAAAACTAATTTATAGTACACAGAACATTGAGAATCCACCATGAGGACATTTAAGAGTTATTATACTAGGAAATGGGGATTATTTGCACTAATATTGTTGATACTTTCAATTTGGCATTTGAGGGTGTTTTCGTCAACATATGTTTATAATCCATTGAATTCAAATTTTAATCCTGTTCAGCCGCCAATAATATTCTCGAATCCAAATAATCCAAATGCAACTGTAATTTTAGGTGAAGCATATACATCGGCAAACATAACTTTAACGAGGAATCTTGCTTTAAACGTGTATGATGAGGATGGAAATGGATACATATATCTTGAGGGGCCAGCACCATACATCAACCTAGACCCTGGAGGATACTATAATGTCTCATGGAGCATACATATGGCAAGCTTTGAAGACCCTATGGGTAAAGGCGTAATGATTATTGACTTAAGATTCTATAATGGATATACAAACGACTACTATTTGGCAAGTATAACGTACTATGGAAGCTACGTTAAAGCTGCTTTGGGATTATTGTATGGACCAGATCCAGCTTCCGAAGGGCAAAGCGCACCATACACGATAAACCCATATCAGAAGCATGAGTTTAAAATTAGGGTGGAGAGGTCTATTGATGGATGCATATTGACTTTAAAGTGGTTTGTTGATGGAGTAAACATTTATAGCTACCAGTACAATATCACACAGGGAACGCAAATAATCATCTATGAAGCATACTTTGGATGGCTAAATCAAGATAAGCCAGAATTGAAGTTTGAAGCCTATTTGGATGATGTACATGTTGAGGGAGCGTATAGTGTTTCAGAAAACTTTGAGGATGGTGTGGATGACGTATTCATAATAGGTGAAACCACAGGATATACTGGCAAGAGGATATCATACTATACGTATCCACAAAAATTTCTATTGGCATTAAATAATTATGGGGTTTACAATGTGAGTTTGGAGTTTGAATCAATAAATGGCATAGTACCATCAGGGTTTAATGCATCCATATGGATAAACTTGAATAGTCAATACATTAGGTCAGCGAAGGTGGTTAATGGGTTAATTGTGGAAAATCGGACATCAAAGATTCTCTTACAGCAAAACTCGATACTAAATCTGTACGTGAATATTACAGCTACATATCCAGCCAATTGGAATGTGACGTTGAAGATATTATTCAAGTATGAAGTTGAAGATTACATTACGGTAAGTTACCCATTGAGGATTGAGGCGGGTTATGGATGAAGCGGATGACATTAAAGATGCTCTTGGCAATCATATTGCTCACACCATTAATTGGTAGAGTGTTGACTTTACCTGCAACAATAATGTTGTATACTGGTTCAAGTATGAAGCCAACAATAGATTGTGGAGACCTCATAATATGCATATCAAGGGATTATTTGAAATATGATGTTGGGGATATAGTGGTATGCATAATTGAACCCATGCAATATATTGCACATAGAATTGTGGAGTTGAGGGGAGACACCGTAATAATGAGGGGAGACAACATGCAACTACCAGATCCACCAATGGATAGGGATTACATTAAATATGTGATTGCAGCAGTAATACCGTTGGAATTATGGTTTCCAATAGTTGTGGCTATTGCAATGGTATACATGGCTTTAAGGGGGAGGAGGGTTATTGCAAATGTGAGAGAGGGTAGGGGTTTTGAGGTAATGGTGTTTGAAGTGTCAATATTGATTAGCATAGCAGCAGTATCGCTTACGCCTATAAATAGCACTCCAATACAATCAACAATAGCTAAACCATCAGTAAATTTGATGGAAGTGAAAATTCTAAGCGTATCGGAAGTTATGGTTAGGTATAGCGTGCAGTATGCGTATCCAGTAAATGTTGAGGAATGCATATTCAAAATAGCGAACAAAACAATATATTCAAAGGCTCTCATAAGTGATGATCACACAGTAATAGTTGAAACGCCATTGGAAATCTATCAATTAGCATATGGGAATAGGGTTGAGGATATAAATTTCAAATTAAAGGTGAGGTTTGATAAGGGGGTTTTGGAGGGGAACTATACCTATAAAATAAACTGGAGGAAATTGGACATATACGTTGATGGTGAAGAGCTTGTGATTGAAAATCCAAATTATGTGAGTATGAATGTAAGCTTGATAAAGGTGATATATATGATGATGGATAAGGCTGGATTCACGAGAATAATGAAAACGGATTACATGGGACCGATAACTGTGAATGCATTATCAAAACAAGTTTTGAAGATTGGGAGGGAGGGTGAAGCCGTCGGTGCATATGTGGAGTTGAAATATGAGTTTCTGGGGGGAGAGGTATTTGAGAGGAAATACATCAAATTCACAGGATAAAACGCTAAGCAGATTTATACTATTATCTCTAGTGATCATGCTATTGAATGCCATATACAAGCTAACTTTAACTTTAATCCCAAAATACACTTTTAGTGGGCCATTGAGTGGAATCATAGCAATAGCATACAATAGACTAGAGTATTATGGATCTCCAATAGAGGTAGACCAATTAAAATCCATAGCAACACTCTCAATCCCACCAATAACACTATACATGTTTGAATTGATGGCATCATTAACTATGATTGTGATGCTATATAGAGGCGGGGAAGCTTCAACAATCATAAAATTGATGTTCGGGTTAAGTTTAGCCTCAATGATCATGTGTGGATTGATAATTGGATTGACGAGGAGCCTAGACATTATAGCACAACAACTTATCATAAACAATAATTATGTATCAAATGCTGGAATCATAAAGTTTGGAGAGACAAAAATGGAGACAGCAGCGATTGCAATTATACTTGCAAATCCAACCATTATGATGTTCAGTGAAACAATTCAAACAGTAAGCTCAGCAATAAATTATATCAAAATCCATGAACAATGAATTGGAAATAATTGCAACATGTGAAATTCAATGTGCAGTTTTCCAAAATATTATGTGACTTCAAGTCAATAGGCGAATGCATATACATCTACATATTTTCCCGAATCCACCAATCCCTCATCACTCTTACAATAAATTCATCGAGATCTTCAGGCCACTTCTCCACCTTAAAGATTCCAAAATACTTCTGGGCAACTGATTTCATAGGCTTGATAACAACCCCCAATTCCATAAAGAATATAATTCTAAAACATAAATTTTCCCCATAAAATTGGTAGTAGACTCACAGCAAGTAAAGATCTGGTGTAAAACTAGTTATCCTGGTGTTATGGTTACTGGGATTATTATTTTTCCACTATATACTTGTATATGGAATCCAGTGATTATGTAATTGTATGTACCGTATTGTATTTCGGCATATGGGTTTATGATTGCATGGATGGTGTAATCGATATTTAAGTATAGTATGCTTGGAAATTTATCTTCCATGAAGGAAATGTAGTGATGGAATTCTGAGAGGTCTGGTAGAAATCGCTTATAATGGGGGTTAACATAAGCGTATATGTATATGACGGTTTCATTTTTGTAAAAGATTCTGTAATTGAATATGTAAGCGTTTTCGATTAATATGATGAACCCCTTTACTAATGGATTATATGTTTTCTCGCTTATCTTCCTAACCACAACAGTCATTCGTAAAAGATCATGTGGAGTTGTTATTGGGTGAAGTAGGGGTGTGGAAATGTATGTGATTAATCTGAAATCCGCCTCTCCAAGAAAGCCACTATAATGAATTGCTGTGACGTTAAGAAACTTATAATACTTATACCAGTCTAGAGATGAGTTGAATGAGTCTAATTCAATTGTGTTTAGGTAGCGTGGACATGTTAGGTAGTTGTCTAATAGGATTATTGTTGTTATTGCCGTAATTATGATTAAGATGGTGGATAAGTATTTCTTGTTTATATGTATCTTCATGTTTATCATCTCACCATGGTTTAATTATGAATGTTATATCTGTTGTAGCATACTCGTATACCGTGTCTATTGCCCTATTATATTGTGGTGATATTTCCTGATCGATGGAGCTTATAACCCTAGGATCCCTCTCAACCCATATGGAAATTATGGCACACCAAGTCAACCTACAAGTAACCTCATAAGTATGCGTAGGATCTAAACCACCAAAATATGAAAACTCAAAATCAATTGAAAATTCACTCTTATTTCCAATGATACTATAGGCGGTAACTTCACCCCACGCAATACGAGTATCAGTAAACCTCGATAACCCCGTTATTGACTGAAAAACACCCCATAACAAATTATTAAGTTCATTTAAAAACCATGAACCTCTAGGTCTTATGTAACTATCGTAGAGACATAGGTTATTACGTATTAAATTTGGGTCTGTATATTCTGTTTGATTCGTCAAATCCTTTATCTTTATAACCTCTACCTTATACACCATTCTATTTAATCTCGAATAAAACAATTGATCCCCACAATACCATGTTTTCGTGCTCACACTTCCAACCATGTATATGTATCCATGAAAGCCGATACCAGGGAGAGCATCATCCCACCAAACAGACCATGCGAAATAACCTACTACGTGAGGATGATATATTCCTCCAGTTTGGGGGTATACGTGGCTCCATGTGACTTCCGCACTGCCACCATCCGATTCCCGAGCGTAAACGTTCCCGCAAAGTACTGGTATAGTGAGGAATGCTATTAGGGGTATTATGTATAATAGTGAGGTGTTTTTAACCCCTCCCATCTGATGGGGACACCTCAAAAACATTATGTAAAAGGTAACATATATATATTGGCGAGAAAGCCGCTTTCAACATTCAAGTAAATGTATTCTTTAACCTCGTTTGAAGAACTGCTGTAAAGTTTGTGCACGATGTTCGGAAACCTGGAGCTGATTCATTAATTTATGAGGGATCATTGTTATCTTGAATTTTACTTCAATGGTTATGCTTAAGAGACTTCACGTAATGCAAGAGTTATAGGGTGGAATGTGATTTTAGATGTAAAGGTGTGTTTTAGTGGAGGAAATGTTAGATTTAAATGTGATCAACGTGATTATATTATTGTGAAGAAGGAAGGACGGGTACGCCGCATTGTTATAGATGCGGCTATTCCCACGAAAAACATATCCATTGTGGATGTGGCTAACGCTTTATATAAGGTTGATGGGACGAAGGCTGTGAGGATTATAGTTGATGATGTAGATGTGGATATATTGGGGCTTGTAATAGTAATGGAGGGGGAAGATATAGACTTCAGGGAAGCTGAGAAAACTCTAGAAGAGGTGGGTGGAGTTATACACTCAATAGATGAAGTGGTTGTTGGGGATTATGTTCCGGAGAAAGGGAAAGAGGAATGAGACATATCCTTTTAGGATTCATTGATGGTTTGATTACTGCAAGTACATTGGCATCCTCCCTAATAATTAGAGGAGCCAAGATTAGCGTATATTTTGCAGTATCCCTATCAATATTAGTGGCTACAATAAACTTAATCAACGCATTTGTAGCCGAATATGTGCATCAAAGAAGAGAAGCGGAAGAAGTGTATTACAAAATTACATTGAATGATGTTAAAGATATAAAATGGGGATATTTAAAGAGGATAATGGCTAACTCTTTAAAAGATGGAGTTCGCAATTTTGGAGCATCTCTTGGAGGGGCATTGATAGTACTATTACCATCAACCATAAGCAGTATATGGGGATTAACATCAATGATCATTGGAATCATACTTTTAAGCTACCATTTAGCAGGAGACATAGGGAAAATTGTGGAAACCGCTATACTAATAGGTTTGGCAGTAGCCATGGGGCTTATAATTGGACTTATCTTCCCAATAGTAGCATAGTAATTCACATGGGTCCATGATAAATATTTGAATAAAAGTGGTTAAGAACTATTTATTTTAAATGTCACTAGGAACTTGTCGGCATCAATTTGCTCTATACTATAAATTTTGGAGTTTATTCCATTTTCCTCCAATAATAGTCTGAAATCTTCAAACCACTCATTTAATCCACATGTGAAGCAGAAGCTACCTTTGAAGCTTATTTGTATGGTTTCTTCATCAACTTTAACTAGTGATGCCACAGCTTCAGGGCTTCTAAACTTATTATATAGATCGATGACGTACATAACTTTACTGGAATCTATCATGAATTGACCATACGCCCCCTTCAAACCCATCATTTAATATACTTCTTTGGGTTTGATTTAAACTTCTCCATACATATAGCGCTACAGAAGTAGTATGTTTTACCATTGTAATCCAGTTTAAATTTAGTTTTACCTTCATCAACCATCATGCCGCAAACTGGATCCTTAGTCAAAATATCACCAAAACAATTATACATCACCAATATATAACTATTGTCATTTTTGAGCGGGGTTTTAAACAGTCACTTTTGATCTAACGATCATCCCCCTATAATCTATGACGGTAATGAGGATTGTGTATGGTGGGGGTGGAGGGTTTCTTATGGTGGCATTATATGTGCCCATGCCACAGTATGTTAAGCTCCAAACATTCCTTTGAATACCATTAATGGTTATGTTTAAATTGTTTGTTGATAGATTGTTTACAGGGCCCATTTCACTATTCAATATGAATATTATTGACATTTCGTTTAGGTTTCCATCTACGATTATCTTTGTTACGTTGAGTGATAGGAGTGCGGTGTAGGAGTTGTTCCAGCCATAAACTTTACTTCCAATTATGTCTAGGGATATTGATGCATGGGAGGCTGATATGCCGTATGGCTTATCCCAACTGCAATTAAATATTGAGCCACCTTTTATAGTGAAACTTGAAACATAGATATTGTAAAATGTGGTTGAGCTTCCATATTTGAATTGAAGTGTATATGTGGATGCAGGGGAGATTAACGATCCGGATGAGGATATGGATATCTTCAAGCTTAGTGGGGCATATGCTAAGGAGAATGCAAATTTCCATGTTTCAATATTAATTTTCGCATTATCCTCAGAATTATCATGATCTCCAGTTTTAAGATAGCTGGCTGTGAAATTTGCCAAGGAAGCTTGAAGAATACGTTTGAAATCTCTATCAACATTAATTATTAAGTGCGTCCAATCTGAATCCTCAACCGTTTTTGGGAATATTGAGACTTTATAGGAGGTTAGAGCTGAAAGTATTATTATGCCACTTAAAATTACTGCAACTATTATGGGGAGCTGCCCCTTAGAATTCAAATACATTCACCCCTTAACCCTAATTAACGTTAACACCAACATGTATATTCGACCATTACTTGACGTGAAAATATAAACTGCAGAACCGGATTCAGATATATCCCTAGCGAAGTTTCCTGGAATATTGGTTATTGCAAAACGATTGAGTATCCTCATGGCTAATGTTGATTCATTTATTGGGGTAAACTCGTATATGGTCATGTTAAAGTAAACTGTTTTAGGCAGTAGAGTTCCAAGTAGTAGGGAGATATCGGATTCCCATTTACCAGTTTGATTTGAAAGTATGTTGGAGATTGTTGGAACAGATATTTCGTCCAGTAAATTGAAGGCCATATCATCAAGCTCCTCATGGCTATATATAATCCAAGAGCTTGGAATCCTCTGAATATTTATGGCGATGGTCATGGAGCCTATCACGAGAATCGCGGTGATTAAAGCTTCGATAATTCTAAATTGCCCAGAGCAATTCAAATTCAACCCTCCACAAGCCGCCATAATATTAAATCAAAATAGTATAGGTAGCCGGAAACAGATACGATCCTCCTAAGATGCACCCCTCTAGCCGCAACCCCTCCAGTAGACCCCTGATTCCATCCAATCTCAACCCCATTATAAGACCTTCTAGCCACGCAGAGCTTATATGAACCCATATTCTTAACCACAAAGAACAATGCCACCGTATCATCATCTAAACCATCAAGCTCAAACTTATAGTATGGTCTAGCTCCACCTTGAGGTGTTATGGGTAGAAGTTTACCATCAAAGAGTACTGTGGATTCTAAAGCCTTCGGCGTAACCGCTAAAGCTGCTGGACATAGATGGATAGCTCCACCACCAGGATTATTCGGCTTACCCTTCTTGGTGGTTATGTTTTGGGGGTTGAAATCGTCATCCAAATGTCCAACGTAGAGAGTATCCCCAATAATCACCCCAAAATTGGTTTCACCTTCAAAGGAACTGTATACTGTGGACATGCCATAGAAGTCAACATACACCACCAAGAAACCTCCAATGGCACCATTGGAATCCACTGGTGTGAAATTCAAAACAGCCTTCCCATTATAATCGGTATAAACGTTTTCCACAACATCCTCCAAATAGGTTATCTCAGTACTCCCACTAACATATACAGTTACATGCACTGCCCTAATCCTAGCATTAATTACTGGTAGATTATCATAGGTTTTAACATAAACTTCATAGGTGAAGCTTGAAGATTTCTGAATTGAAACATTCAATACTGGAGTAAGCTTAATGGATAAACCATAAACCCCACGTAAACCCAAAACATTCAATATATCATTCAAACCTATACTTGTAAGATTTGTGTATTCACTTAAATTTGGCTCGAAAACCCTCACCAACTTATTTATATCCAAACTATATGGGTTAGCACCTTTAAGTGCAAAACCAAAACTCTTCAAAGAATCTATTGAAGTGGCTGAAACACCCCAATCTGGAGGATCCCCTGTATTTAAAAGCAATTGATTCATGATCTTCTCAGCTTCAATCTGCAACTGACCCTCAGATAGATATGTAGCCCTATTCAATGATACTGGAATGAAGTATGTTAATGTTGAAGATACAAGTAAAACAATTATTAGAGCGGAAAACACGTATTCCATCCACTCATTCAACCCTTCATCACCCCCAAACCAACCTTAACAACCCCTCCATCCTTAACAACCCATACAACCAAATCCTTAGCACCACAAAGAACCTTCGGGGAATAGTATATCTTAACACCATTAAAATTCAAAATTCCACTACCAAACTCAAAAACCACTTTACATGAAGATGTCTGTATTGGAATCAGTGAAGAGGAGTTAAACCAACTCCAACCAATAATATCAACCTCAACATAATAGAATTTACCAGAAGCAGTTAAGCTAATGGTATAACTTTTACCAAGAATATTTGATGGAATATTCAACCCCTTAACCATAATCATATGCTCAGAACCTGTACTTGAAGCAACGCTGATAAGATCTGATATATCCATGGCAATTCTATGCGATATTTCAGATGCAAGTATCCTTGCAGTATCCCTAAGGCTAATTAACTGCATATTCTGAGCAAAACCAATGGAGATGAATATCAATATTAGTAGGGAGGAGAAGGAGATTACATGCATAACAGCAGATGACATTACAATCACCCCACAACTAGACTGTTGATATTTCCACCTCCACAATAGCAACATTCAATACTGCTGGAGCAGTTATGCTTTTACAATCCACCTTCAAACCATCAATGAATAATTCAATGCTAGATGGCTTTTCAATGAATAATGTGTTTAATGTTACCCCCTTACCATAAGCCTTAACATTAATACTATCAGAACCCACGGTTAAGCCAACTTTAACCCTAACCAAAACAAGCTCATAAATAGTGACGTTAAACCCCCTACTCCTCAAATACAATTCACCCTTATCCACAACCCTAACACAACCACCACGGAGTATTATGGATGGAAAACCAGATGTGGAAGCCAATTTAACAGTTACAAGATGGGAGAATTCATCCATAAATATGCCGGAACCTTCACCTCTAACATACTCCTCAGACACAGAAAACCTAACACCACAAGTATACCTCAAACTTGAAGTATAAACATCAACAATCTTAGAGGAGTTTAAGAAAACCTCAATATGGGTATCATCTTTGAGGAAGTCAACTCGCCCATACCTACAATTAAACTTCACATAACCGGAAGAATAAACTCTACTACCAACCTCCTCAATAATATCAGCTAATATTAGCATAGAATCCTTAATACCCTCAAATTCAGCTTGAGCAGCTTGAATCTCCATAAAATTCATAGCCACGCTAGTAGAGATTATGGTGATTAAGATTATGGTTGAAGAAATGATCAGATTACCAATAACCTCAGAAACCCCCTCAGAAACATTATCCCTGAAATGCGCCTTCAAATCCCTCAACCCCCCATCAGAATACTACTCAAATTAATTGATGAGGAGAATAGGATTGCAAGTAGATCCACTAGAGTTAAGAGTATGGCGTGTATGAACCCTCCAGAAACCCTACCACCACCAATCTTCCCAGCAGCTAAACCAAGAGTATATGTTTGCAAGGGTATTGGCGTCATGAGTATTTTGATCATTGAAACCATGGGGAGGGAAGTTCCAGCAACAGCCATCATACCATTCATGAAGGATAAGAAGGTTAAACCAACCAATATCAACAATATAGCGCCAAAATATGGGACAAGCATCAGCGGCTTCAATAGAGAACGCTTCTCACTCTCAATTAAAAGTGAAGTTTCAGAAAACCTAGCCATAGACTCAAGGGTTTCCACAGACCCCCCACCAATCTCTATGGTATCAACTAATAGGAATAGATTAACGGATACAAGCCAATCATCTAAACTGGCGCAAATCTCATCAAAAACCTTACGTAGGGGGAGCCCCCAAACAATCCCCCTCCTAACCCTATCCAAAATCCTATTAAGCCTCCCATACCTCCTATATGAAAGCATAACTAAACACTTCTCAGGGGGTAAACCACTCTTCCTAGTTTCAACAAGATCTCTAAGGAAACTTGCCAATCCAGACTCATAGGAAGCCTCCACCCTGGAAAGATAGAAATCATATATTGCCCCTGGAATGCTGACTACAATTAGAGATAGGCATAAAATTATTGCTGGGGTAAAACCAATATTTCCAGCCCTATATTCAGCAAACCACTCAACAAACTTCACTATTGGAATTAAGGGTTCAATTATAGGCATATCAAAGATGTAGGGGAGAATTATTAGGGAGAGGGATAGCAGGAGTATTGGGAGGAAGGCTATGAAGGGGATATATCTCTTCAAAACCTTCTCAGGATAACTTATCTGACTGGAATCTGCCAAGTATATGAATATGACGTTTATGAGGGGGAGCAAAATGAAGGAGAAGAGGAAGAAGGTTTCACCACTAATAGCAGGCATCCCCATAACGTCACTCATGGATACTGAGGCTATGAAGAAGAGGTATAATCCAATACCACCAAGACATACAACCGTGATGAGAGCCTCCATTAGAATTCCAAGCCTCTCAGCAACAGATTTAACCCTAGAAAGCATCTCTTGGAAAAGCATTTCAGTTCTACGATAAACATAATTGGCAACATCACCACCACTCCTCAAAGTGGAAACATAACCTGAAATAAGCTCCTTAAACCCCTTAACATTAAGCTTACCAGCAAAATCCTCAACAATAAATATGGGGGTGTCACTTCCAACCATAGATGAAACTTCAATCCTATTAACATACATACTGGTCCTATGGAAAATTTTAGATCCAATAAGCCTCTTAAGACCATTATACAAAGGCAAACCACTAGAGACTATGACCGTTAAATATGCTGAGACGTAGGGCAATTCAAGTTCAAAATCATAAACCCTATTCTTAGAAGTTATTATTGGGAGAATTAAACCAAATATGAATACAATTAATGGTAGAAGGGTAAGGGATATTATTAATGGTATTGGGAGGAAAGATAATGGGTAAAGCAAATGCATAATATATTGTGGAAGATTAACACCTGAAACTGCAACAAAAATTAGTAGGATAAATGGAATTGATGCTGATAAGGATAGGATTGATGCAAAAAATATTATTGAAGCATAAACTGACGGGTGAAGCTTGAAAACTGAAACCTCAATCCATTTATCAAGCCAAGGAAATGCAGATGCAATTCTATCACCAATAAACCCAAAATGATCATAGCAGAAACTCTTAAAATCCACTTAAATCCCACCCCCACCCTTAGATTCAACCTTCAAAAGACGCAAGCCCCCAACATAAGACTTATAGTAATTGCGAATAGCCTCTGCAACACTCTTATGTGAAAGAACACCCCTACCCAAAAGATCCCTCAAATATCTTGCCCTAACATCAATCTCTGAGATCAATTCATCCATGGAAAACCCTGTTTTACGACTTATCCTACCAAGAATGAAGCTATCCTCAAAATTAACGTTGAAGAATCCTTCAGGAACCCACTCAGCAACCAAAACCTCCTCACCATCGGAATTCAACTCCCAAATAGACCTAACCCTCCTCACACTCTTATGACCACCAATCTTAACATCAGTCATACGTTCAATGTGAAGCCAAACATTCATAAGTGGAAGGTAAACTTTAGAGATATTCATTGGGGGAGAGGTAAGCCTCTTAACAGCATAATCCAAACTATCAGCATGCATAGTGGACATACCACCATGACCAGTAGCCAAAGCTTGAAACAATACATAAGCCTCCTCACCCCTAATCTCACCCACAATAAGATAGTCAGGCCTATACCTAAGTGAAGTCTTAACCAAATCAAATAAACGTATAGACCTAGCCCTAACACCGGAAAACTCAAGCTCCTCCCTACTAACAAAGGAAACCCAATTCTCATGTGGAATATTTATCTCAGCAGTCTCCTCCACAGTGACTATTTTAAGTTCAGGTCTAACAAGACTTAAAATGGCATTGAGCATAGTGGTCTTACCAGCACCAGTACCCCCAAGAACCATAACACTCATCTTATTCTCAACAATAAGCCAAAGATAAGCTGCAATCCACTCATTAACAGTACCCATGGAAATCAATTCCACAATAGAAAATGGATTCTCCCTAAACTTCCTAATACAGAAGGAACTACCAAAATTGGATACCTCACGCATAAAGGTTGCTGCAAGCCTATGCTTACCTGGAAGAGTGGCATCAACAACTGGATTAGCACTGGAAACATGTTTACCAGCAAGATGGGAAAGCCTAATTATGAAATCGTCAAGAGCATCCTCATCCAAGAAAACAATGTTAGTGGGCAAACTCTCAAAATCCCTATGATAAACATAAACGGGGACACCAACACCATTACAAGATATATCCTCAATATTGGGATCCAACATCAAAGGATGAATGACACTAAACCCTGCAAGTTCCCTAGCAACATAATAGAGAATTTTACGCTTAGAATCCTCAGATGGGGGGCGAAGCCTCCTATACCTAGACATCAAAGCCTCAGCCTCAGAAACAACAAACTTCACCTTATCAACATTACCCCTAGGGGGATCCCTCTCCCTAACAATAAATGAGATAATCCTATCAAGAATCCCCCTCTCAAGGAAGGTTAAAGGCTCCTCCAAAGCATAATACTTAACTTCACCAGAAACATCCTCAGCCACCACAACTCTAGCATAAGGCTCACAAACCCAATAATCCCTCAAAACATGGGAATCCTCAGGCAAAGGATAAACCATAACATCCCTAACAGGAGAAATGCTGGATAATCTACGCTTAAATCCAGAAAAGACACCACTAAACTTAAACCTACCAATATTCAAAGCAGCCACCCCACGTCAAAAAAGAAGTGATTTATTATGGGTAAAGCCCCAAACATCTATGGCAAAGTCAATATCTTCGGATACTCCTTACCACCAGAAGTATGCAACTTCAACTCAAGACTCAAACCAGAAGTAGCAGTACTAGAACCCATCTTAGCACCATCAGGAATAGCCACAACAATATAAACCTCACTACCACTATTCAAAGGAATAGAAACAGAAGCACATTTACTGCTTCCTGGAGTAACTGTGGGTGCAGAATCTGCAGCATATTTCCAATCCGCATATTTAGTACCATTACCCACATCTCGTATTGTTACTCCGTTTAGTAGTATATCATCTACCTTTGTGTCTGCGGATCCAGTATTCTTAACTTTTAATGTCACAGTCCAGTACTTACCAGTATCATCCCATGCGACTGTGGAATATACTATTTCAAGCTTTTCGAATCTAGTATATAGACCTGCAATTCCACCCATCCAGAATGATATGGCTATGGCAACTGTTATTGTTACAGCGACTATGATTACTGTGGCTATTACAGGGCTTATGCCCTTACTATTAACATGTGTTTTACACATATTTTATCAACCTTCAATACAATTTTTTGGAACTCTTCTATATAAATGTTTCCATTTTTTTGCAATATACTGCAAATAAGTGGTTAACATCCAATTATACAAATGGATGAATTTTGCATTAAATATAATTGTTTGTTAGGGAAAAATTAGATTTGTTTGAAAATTTTTGAGCATATGTTGCATTTAGTTGGATCTATTTGGGGGTCTATTTCTGCGTGGAAGTTGCATAGATACTTTTTGCTTAGTATGTGTAGGGTTATTTTTATGAGTTCCATTTCTATGCTGTATTCATCTAGCTTTTCCTCTAGGATTCTTGAGGCTAATTTCTCCATGATTTCATTGATTTCGCTGAATTTTGATAGGTCTATTTTTGATCCTCTTTCCATGGATATGTATCTTGAAACTGTGGATTTCGATATTTTTAGGATTTTTGATGTTTCTATTTGGTTTAAGTTGAATTTTGTTGTGAGTATTTTTGTTAATTGACTTTTTAGTGATGGTAGGATGTATCTATATCCTATTTCTAGAGGTGTCTTCATAGCCTATATCACTAGTATCTTCTTCTTTACTTCTTCAGGGTTTTCCACAATTTCAGTTAAGTCTTCAACTATTTCTAGAGCTCCAAGATATTTACCTTCATCATTTCTCAGTGCAACCACCATGACTCTAATTATTCTATCGCCCATTTTAGTCCAGAATACTTCATAATCCTTAGCGCCACTTTTAAGTTCATTTAAAACCTTCTTTATGAATGCTTCCAGTCTTGGTGGATGGCAGTATTCCACCCTCCTGCCTAGAATATTCTTTGATCTAGCAAACCCCTTATGGAATTTCCCTTCAGAGAAGAATCTAACTCTATCATTGATGTCAGCGAAGGTAACTTCCAATGGTAAGCTTTTGATTAAGCTTTTCAATTCATCTAGATTTATGAATCCAGTTTCAAGGTTTAAGTCCCCTTGCCTAATCAATTCATACTCGTCTGGTTTTATGCCTCCAGCTAAAGCCATTACCTTCATTTCTTGTGGAAGCTTCTCCAAAACTTCCCCACTAACAACCCCCTTAACTTCATAGGGCATTGTAGGCTTCCCCCTAGGAGTCCACTTAACATCCACATTAACAAGCCATCCAATTTTATTAGCTTCATCACTTATTGCAGCCCATTCACCTTCGGAAAGCAAAACCCATACTGCTGGGAACAATATCTTATTCTCCCTGAATATTATCTCTGAAATTCCATTGGCAATCTCTGAGGCCTTACTAGCTATTTGTGCATAATCATTGGATTCAAGTAGTTTAACCATCCCCCTCAATTTAACAATTATTTCATCTTCACGAGCCCATAGAACTCTTGGGACGGCAGATATACCCCGCTTCTCCAAGTACGGGAAAATTAACATTTGAATCTTCCTATAATGAACTCTAATCTTCCTCAAATCGTTAATTAAGTCTCTAATATTGTTGATTAAAGCCTTCTTCTCATCTTCAGAGGTAGCTCTAGATAAGCTTAAAGCATAAATGTTTAAAACTTCAGATTTCTTCAATAAATATTCATTCTCCATCAATAGTAAGTTCAATGGATGACCCCTTGGAACATCTTCAAGCTCCCTTGAAATAAGGAAATCTCTAAATAAAGCCACATGTAAATCACATAATTTAATGATTTCTTGAATTGGAACCCCCTCCCTAACAAGCTCTTGCTCTATTAATGGTATCTCCATTGGAGAAATGTCCTTAAGAAATTCCTTAAACCTCTCCTTTAAAACCTCTAAACTAACACCACTATGCAACTCCCTCAAAACTGCTTTAATAACCTCCTTCTTCTTCTCATTTAAAGTTGACACGAGTCAACCACCAATATAACAATTGTTATAGGAGTATATAAATATTTCCATTTAATGTGGTTTAGAATCGTGGTTTAGCTTCATATGGACCTATATGCCCACGCTCAGTTTGACATATCACTGTTTTCAATCCAGTTGACTTTAGAATTTCCCAAACCTTAACCATTTCATGGAATCTTGGCCTAGATATATTCCTCCTCCTAAATTCAGGTCTATAATCGAGTACGCATACTTGAACTTCTGGGCATATCTTGTATATTTCTTCACCGATCTCTGCTATTTCTTCAAGTGATATTAGTTCTTTATTGTATGGTATTCCAACCCCTATGAATACTTTCCCAAGATAATTGTCAACTATGTATTTGAAGGCATTCCAAGAGGTTTTAAGGTACTTTTCAGCTAAGCTTCTATTGCTTATTCCAGTTATATGCATGAATGTTTCAACTTTAATCCCCTTTAAATCTGGACCTATATCTGTCATTCCAGCTTCAACTAGATCGTCAATGTAATCCTTTGTTAGTATTGTGGCGTTTGTGTCCACGTGGAATCTGGCTTTATCATCTGGGTTAAGCTTTTTAAGTTCAGCAATGTATTGAACTAGCCAATGTCTATTTAATGTGCATTCACCACCTGAAATTGCCATTCTATCCACATTGTAAATCCTCCTAGTATCGGTCATTATTAACGCGGCTTCCCTAGGGGTATATGGGATTTCGGAGCCACAGTATGTTGTAGTCCAATTTTGGCATTGTGGGCATCTTAGATTGCAACCGCAAGCGAAAACTGCAGCTTCAACATACCCTCTCCCCTTAATCCACCATGGAGTACCAACACCACCCACAGGGTGACCCGTCCAACCGTGAACAAGCCTCTTTGGAACATAATTTTCTGGTATATTTGTTTCAATAGTCATCCCATCCCTAACTGGAGTTATACAGCTAGGTTTTAGAGAGCCATCAATGATTACAGCGCAACTCCAACATCCACCAACACGGCATGGAGCGTAAATATCACCTTCACCTGGGAAACTTGAAACTTTAAAGCCGATGAATTCCAGAGCATTAAGAACTGTAATCTTATCTGGGACGCTAAACTTTTCACCATTAACCACTATGGATACATGTTTAACCCTATCAGCATCAACCATGTATATGGCTTCATATGGACATGCTAAGTAGCATGCACCACAACCAACACAATTCCTAGTATCACCAACCCTATTAACTGGGCATGCCACTATGAGATCACATGTACCACAATCCATACATTTCCTAGGATCCCTAATGGCAACCTTAAACATCAAATTAATTTGTGATTAAAGAGTTTAATAATTGTTTAGAAAATCTATGAGGATAAGATATCTCCATAAACTTCTTCAATCATGTTGGCTATAATTTTCCAATCATATTTTTGAACTTCCCTATAAGCATTTAATGAAATCTTCTCAGATAATGTTTTATCCTTTAATAGTTTGCATATGTTTTCAGCAAGCTTCCTAGTTAACCCTTCACCTTCAACTAGGAGTCCTGTTTCACCATTTTCCAGCAACTCTCTAATTCCACCTTGAGCTACAGCTACAACTGGAGTTTTTGAAGCCATGGCCTCCAAGATAACTATGCCAAAGGATTCTCCATATACTGAGGGTAAGACGAATACGTGGGATCGCTTATAATATTCGATTAAATCCTCCCTTCCCACACTACCAATTAGGGTTATGTTTCCTTGGAGGTTTAGGGATTTAACCATTAATTTAATTGTTGAACTTAGGTATCCAGATCCAATCATGTATAAATGTGCATCCTCAACTTCCCTAACAATGTATCTCATGACGTTTAGGAGTCTATGAACCCCCTTCCTATATACAAGTCTACCAACGAAAAGTATGCTTCTACCATCAAAATCCTTCCTTGACGGCGTGAACTCCTCAACATTAACACCATTGGGAATCACCATTACATCCTTATCTGTGAAGTGTGAAATGAATTTCGCAGCAGCACAGCTTACAGCTAGGATTCTATCAGCATAATTTATGTATTGCGTTAGGGGGAAGGCTAAGTAGGAGAATGGCTTCCACAAGTATGCCACATCATATAGGAATTGTATGGAGTGATTCGTTAAAACAGTCTTGATTCCAAACCTCCTACCAATAGCCAATGAGAATAGGGATATGGGTGAGAAAGCATGATGTGCATGTATAATGTCAGGCTTCTCCCTCCTAAAAACATCCATAAGCTCATCAGTATATGGGATGTCAATGGTTTGAGAAGTTCTAAATAGGGATTTAACCCTAACAACCCTTAAACCATGAATATTATCATCAAAATCAGCCTTCTTAGTGACAATGAATACATCATGACCCCTAAACTCCAAAGCCTTAGCCAAATTCTCAACATGAACAGTTATACCACCAATCTTAGGATAAAAGTAATCACTACAAAGAGCAATCTTCACATAGAAATCTATGGTGGAAAGGCTATTTAAACAATTTCAATGGAAATAAACTTATAATGCGATGAAAACACAATATAATTATAATTGAAAGTGGTTTAAACGTGGAAAAATCTAGTATTAAAATTGAATGGGGAAACATGGATTTAAAAGCAGGTAAAGATAGAGCTGCAGTAATGATAATACTATGTGAAGATGGAGAACTCGAAGCACTATATATTAGGAGAGCAGTAAATCCCATAGACCCATGGTCTGGACAAATAGCATTCCCAGGGGGGAGAACGAAGATGCAAGATGTGGACATAATAGAAACAGCCATAAGAGAAGCATGGGAAGAGGTAGGCATAGAAGTGAAGAGAGAAGATGTTATTGGAATTCTAGGAGTATTCCAACCAGCCAATGAACCAAAACTGAAAGTATATCCAGTCATAGCAAAATTAAAATTCAAACCAGAAGTAAAACTCTCAAATGAAGTTACAGATTACATGTGGATCCCAATTAAAAAGCTATGTTTAAGTGAAGTGGAAATTGATGGGAGGAGGGTTGAGGGATATAGGTATGGAAGCTACATAATATGGGGGTTAACAGCCAGAATAACTAAAAAATTAATAGAAATATTAAAATAGGGGAAGATTTATATAACAACAACGTCATTCCAAAATTAAGGAAACATATTGGATTGGTGGGATATTGCAAGTTAACGAGAAAGTTTGACTACAAAACTTAATTATACGTGAAGCTAGACTTGAAGACTTAAATGGAATAATGGATGTATACCTTGAAAACAAGGATGTTTTGGAAGAAGCTGATGAAGAATGGTATAAGAGCATAGTAATGGCAAATGGCAAACAAAACATGCTACTCGTAGCATGCTTAAATGATAAAGTAGTGGGATTCCTACACCTATACTATGGTGGGGGGAAAGGGTACATTGAAGCAATAGCAGTTAAGGAGGAGTATAGGGGGGCTGGAATTGGTGGAAAACTACTAAATGAAGCTGAAAGGATACTTAAGAGGAGGGGGATAAGTAAAGTTAGATTAAACGTAAAACACAACAACTTGAAAGCTCTAGCATTCTACATTAGAAATGGATACAGCATAGATGGAGTCACAATGATTATGAAATGGGAACCGAGAGGGAACACTTCAACTAATGGCGTTGTGAAGTTAATCAAATTGTCCAGGGAAGATTTGAAGAAGATTGATGGTTTAACATCAACATGGTGGAGTACAGTTACCGAGAGAGCTGATAGGGAGATATACAAGTATTATAGGGGTGAAGTAGCCTACGGAATATATGTGGAAGAAAGGTTCTGTGGTGTAGTTGAATTTGAACCTGAAGAAACATTATACATAGATTACCTATCAGTATCACACAGCAACCCACAACAAGCATTAAGGAATATAATTGAAGGGTTAAAGATTTATGCCATGGAAAACGATGTTAGGGAAGTTATCATCCCAGTGGATTCGACGAAAAAGCTATTCATACAAACAATGATTGAAGAGGGGTTTAGGGTATCTGACGTGGAGTACAGATTCTATAAGGATTTGGATTGAAAAGTTATCATACGAAAAACGAATATATGTAAGTATATATCAACAGTATATGGATGAGGGTTGAGCGAGGTAGATGCAGTAGTTAATACTGTTAGGATTTGGCTTGGAAACCCATTGTCGAGGGGGTTAATGAGATACATATATAGTGGTAGCCCACAATCCTTCAACAAAATGCTGGAGAAGTATGCAGGGTTAAATGTAAACTTAAGTGCAAGTGAGAAATTCAAATACATTTTACTGGAAAGGATACTGAATATTGGAGCTAAAAGCTTTGGGAAATCAGAGGAGGAGTTAAGGAGCTCACTGAGGAGCCCATTGATTAGGAGAGCTATAGCAAATATACTTGGAGGGATAGCTGAATATGGAGTTATGAGACCTCAAACAACCATAGCACCATTCCTAGTGGTATGGAATTATACGAGACTATGCAACTTGAAATGTAAACACTGCTATGAAAATGCGGGACCAAAACAAGATGAAGATGAACTCAACACCATTGAGGCGAAGAGGGTTGTGGATGAATTTGCAGAGGCAGGTGTTGTGGCAATAGCATTCTCCGGAGGTGAACCACTAATGAGGAAAGACTTCTACGAAGTGGCAAACCATGCATACAAGAGGGAATTCTACATATCCATAGCCACCAATGGGACATTAATAGATCGTGAAACCGCAATGAAACTTAAGGATTCAGGAGTCCAATACGTTGAAGTATCATTGGATGGGTTAGAGGAAACACATGATAATTTCAGAGGTGTAAAGGGGGCATTCAAGAAGAGCATTGAGGGGATAAAGAATTGTATAGATGTGGGTTTAGATGTGGGCGTAGCAACAACAATAACGAAGCAAAACATGAATGAAGTGCCAAAACTTGTGGATATGCTTGAAGGTATTGGTGTTAAGAGGTTCATAGCCTTCAACTTCATACCAGT
>Ga0209225_1001281_pt1 | contig 25426 bp, 28 predicted proteins | sample WasSprMetagenome_FD_184732 | JGI IMG/M metagenome (GOLD analysis project Ga0209225, IMG submission 184732) | Sulfidic aquatic microbial communities from Washburn Spring, Yellowstone National Park, USA - WS (SPAdes) (version 3) | ecosystem: Environmental > Aquatic > Thermal springs > Hot (42-90C)... | reverse complement strand
CTCCTTGTACATATGGGCTGAGATCTCCAGAAGAACTCCCATTAAATCACCTTTCTGTTTCCCTCATCACTTTGACGAAGACATCCTCTAGGGAGGGCTCCTCTATCTGTGCCTTTATGACTCTTGCACCTCTATTTCTCAGATCTGTAAGAGCTTTGTACATCACATCCATCTCATCCCCATTGCACTCGATTCTCAGCTCAGATACCCCGTTGTCCTTCTTTACAGCTTCTTCCACCTCTACATCTGATAGAAAATCTATGACAACAACCTTTCCTCCGACGAACTTCTTAAGCTCATCCACGGTCCCCGATAACACTATCCTCCCTCTGTCTATCATGGATATCCTGTCACATAGCTCCTCTGCCTCTCTCATGTTGTGAGTTGTCAGTAAAATAGTCTTTCCCTCCTTCCTGAGCTCTGCTAGGAGCTTCCTCACATTTCTGGCAGCTATTGGATCAAGGCCTATCGTAGGCTCATCCAGTATTAGAACAGGGGGGTCATGCATCAAAGTTCTGGCTATCGCAAGCTTTGCCTTCATACCCAAACTGTACTCCTCAAATAGCCTGTTCTTGTCATCTGAGAGCCCAACTAGATCCAAAAGCTCATCAGCCCTCCTTCTTGCATCGCTAAATGACATTCCCCTGAGAACTCCGAAGTAAACAAGGTTCTCCTTCCCAGTGAGCCTGTTGTAAAAGCCCTTCTCAACAGTAAACGTGACTCCTATGACCTTTCTTACCTCCTCCTTCTCTCTTACAACACTTTTTCCATCTATAAAGGCCTCTCCTGAATCGGGCATCAATACTGTCGATAATATCTTCACAGTAGTTGTTTTTCCAGCTCCATTTGGACCTAAAAGGCCGAATATCTCCCCTTTATTTGCTGTAAAACTCAGTTTATCCAGAGCTCTTATCTCCTCCTTCTTTCTCCCCTTCTTCGTTCTATATATCTTGATTAGTTCCTCCGCCACTATCTCCTCTGACAATCTTCCTCACCTTTGCCTTGCTGCTTATCTCGACATTTCTGCATCTGAGAACTCCTATCTCACATCCATCTCCTATAAAGGCATTTTCAGCATCGACTTCATCACATCTTACTTCAATTAAGCTGACGTCCTTTCCCCTTATCTCCTTTGCAGTGAACTTCCTCCCCTTAAAAAAGGGGAAGAGCCTCCTCTCCGGATATATCTTGATTATATCAGCTCTTATTGATCCAAGGGTTCCGTCAGAGGAGAACTTTATGACAACTTTCTCGGCCTCTATGTTGCTTGCTGACACAGATCCGGCTGCATTCAACTCCCTGCACTTTATCCCCTCAGCCTTTAAAGATCCAGCAACTTTCACGGAATTTCCTGTCAGATGCCCCTGAACCTTAGCAGATCCGGCAATTGAGATCTCATCTGCGTTTATCTCCTTCAAGCTAGCGGATCCCGCTACTTTTAATACCTTGGCTTTCAAGATTCCGGTGGATTTAAGGGATCCGCTTACAATGACGAAATCCGTCTCTATGTCCCTTTCAAACGACGCAGATCCAGCTATCTTGAGCACGCTTTTGTCCTCTTTCATGTACTTCTCAAACTTCTCAGTGCTCATCCTCTCCCCTCCTGAGAAGATCCATTATCTCCCTCAGTATTGCATTGATCTCCTCTATCCTCTTGACCAACAGAAGCTCCACTTCATCTATGCTGAGAGCTGAGTAGTCCTTCTCCGTCATCCCTCCACCTCCCTTTTCAGTGAATCCCTTATCTCCTTTAGCAACTTAACTGTCTCATCCATCTGCTCCAGAATCACCTTCTGCCTAGCTATGTATGCTCTAGCTATCTCTTCCTCTGGCATCTTCCCTGCTATCTCCTCATGGATTCCCAATGAAATCGCAACGACTACTATTGCCAGCAGAGAGGCCCCTGCTATTGCTATAGCTGATACCACAGCGGATGCAAGATCTCCAGTCCTGTATATCAATATGGGAACGCATGCTCCAATAATTACAGCAGCCATAATGCCCAAAAAACCCATAATGCTCTCAAATCTCATGCAAAACCCTCCTCAGGAGATCAGGGGTCAGCTCTATCCTGAAGGGAACTGTTCTGTAGTACTTCCTTCTCTCATCTCCCAGATCCACTTCCTCTATCAGCCCAGCTCTTCTGAGGATGTTGATGTGCATGTATGCCAGTGGGTATGATATCTCAAGCTTTCTCATGATTTCGTATATGTGCATCGGTTTTTCGGATAGCATGGCTATTATCCTTGCTCTGTGCCTGTTTCCTATTGCTGCCAGCAGTTTCTCTAGGTCTCTGAAATCGCTTAGAGCTTCATCCCCCTTCATATAATTCCCTTATGTATAAGTGATAGCTTATATATAAACTTTCCTTAAATAAATATTAATAAAATAAGTTATTATGGATCTACGCTGGGGAAAACTATAAAAAGATGTAGCTCTGGAGTGAAAGAGCATGGAATGGATAGAGGAGCTATTCATCGACAAAAGAGAGCTTTACCTCAGAGCGCGCATACTTAGAAACATTAACCTCCATATAAACCGCTGTTAAGCGGTCTAAATGTTGTTTTTAAGGCTAAATGAACCATTGGTTGCATTATTTCTGATAAAAAATAACTTTAAGCATTAAAACAGTGAGCTAAAAGCATTCTTTCAGCCATTAGCCTCCCCTCTAATTTGATCTCCCTTGAGTCCTCTCACTTCTTGGCCTTTTTGCTGGATACATTTGATCCCATCTAATATATTGTTAGTTATATTTAATAATTCATGTATATAAAAAAAGATGAGTTTTTATACTTCCACCTCATTGTTATTGAGAGATGAGAAACTTGATAAAATATATTCTTCTCTTTTTGCTCCTTGTCACACTATTGGGGCCCATATCCACACTCTCAGCTGCCGGGCAGAAGGCAGTGATAATATCAAACCAAGCTGATCTTCCAGCAGCCAATTACATAAAACAGCTGTTATCTTCGGCGGGAATTAGCGTGACGATACTGCATGCTAGCGACTTTGAAAGCGCCAAGGGCACAGCTGATGTGATAATAGTGCTAGGAGGTCCGGATGCATATGAAGGAGTTGGTCAGATAAGCAGAAAATATCTAAGCAGCGATGATCAGCAATATCTCAGGTCAACAAAAGGATCTTCTGTTGTGAGAAAGTTCTCTGATTCAGGGAAGGAGAAATTATAATAGCTGGAAATACTAGAAGTGAGACAAAGCTATCCTCAGAGGTGTATTCTCAGGCTGGATTTCCGGGATCAAGCCTAGCTGCCTCAGCAGCCAAAATAGTTGCTCTTACAGGCGATAAGCTCACATATAGAATGGTCACTACTGATAAAAAGGAGGGGAAGACTCAAACAACAATGGTCACTGTCGAGAGATTTTCTGGAACCATGGATGGAACTGCGATAAATGGAATGAAGTGGATTTACACATATCAGGGGCAAAATACTCAAGCAGAGCTGATAGCAGGCTACACTTCTGATGGGAGATCCTGCACTATGATGAGAGTGATTTCCTCTGGCACAAGCGTTGTTGTCTATCCATGGAATTGTGTTCAGAAATCCCAGACAAACACTCCAGCTGGTGGTGGGGGCCCCTCGGAAATACTAAATCAGAGGGTAAGCGTGGAGACCAAGATAGTTCCTGCTGGAACTTTTCTATGCCTTAAATATGAGCTACATGACAGCAAAGGAGGTATTTCTAGGTTATGGAGCTCTTCTCAGGTGCCTTTAACAGGCTTGGTTGCCATGGAGTATGAGGGATCCGATAGTAGTGTTGTGATCGAGCTAGTGAAAATAGGATAACTAGCCACCTTTTTTCTTTTTTTTAAATAAATTAAATATATCACTTCATCCGCTACTGCTTTTACCAGCAGGAAAATATCTCTACAAATCACTTTAGCTATTCGTGGATCTTTGCTGAGTAAAATGCTATTTGGAGCACTCTGGCTGTTGGACATAACAGATTTCCTTTTGTGCGGAAATTTACTAAAAAAGATGGTTGGGGCCTTAAGTGCTATTCGAGGTCATATCGGCTTAGGTGATCCGATTACCTCGTCCAGCACTAAGGCCAGGGATTTGCCCGCAAAGAGATACAGAAAGACGCCTACTATACCTCCTCCTACCCACGGTATAACAGATCCTATTGCCTCCAATATCACAGCTACTATGAAGATGACGATATACCATATAAGATAGTTGCCAAGACCTATCTTTTGTATAAGTCCCCAGTTCTCGCTGAAGGCGAATATCTTGGAGAAGTTCATCCCAGATCTTATCATGTTTCCTATTGCCATGACCCCAAGTATCATGAAGATGAAGAGGAGTACCAGGGCTACTGCGACAAGACCTCCCACTGCCAGTAGAGCAGATGAGGGTGCCATTCCAATGCCTCCAATACCGAATCCCGTCATTATAGCTCCTGCAATTATAACAATAAGCGGAACTATCGCGTATATAAGTCCTGCTATTAGCACAAGAAGCCCGTCTACAAAGAGCTTTCCATAATCACTCAGCTTAGGGGGCTCATCGGGGCTCTCCCTTATTATCTTTGCCGTGTATCCCAGCACAATCAAGTTTACTATTGGTATTATGTTCAGCACTATCAGCAATATCAAATTTCCTATATCGCTGAAAACTTTCCCTGTAAAAGATGCGGCCTTATTCAGATTATCCGATAGATTCAAATTTTTTCACCAAGATGTTTGACGGAGCTTCTTTATAAACTTTTTTACTAACTCAATCAGCTCATTGAAAAACGTCTAATACAAGCTGATGATCTTCCCTAAACCACCGTTAGATGCTATGGAATCTCTCTTAGAACTATCATTGTGTTGGTCGACTTGACGCCTCTCACTCTTCTTATCTCATCTATGCACCTGTTTGTCTCAGCCACACTTACGGCTGATATTGTCACTACTATGTCGTAAACACCAGTGACCTCATGTATGCTTCTCACATTCGGTATTCTTGCTATCTCCTCAGCCACCTCTCCTGTTGGAATTGATGGCTCCACGGAGACAAGGACGAAAGCACTTATGGCTCCATCTCCCACCTCTATTGTGAACCTCCTTATAACTCCGGCTTTCTGAAGGTTCTTCACCCTTCTTCTGACAGCTGATTCAGACATGTTTAGCTTCTTCCCAAGCTCAACAAAGGATATTCTGGAGTTCTTCTTCAGCTCCTCAAGTATGACTCTATCTATTTCATCCATCCCTCTACAATGAGGCTGATACTTAAGAACTTAAAGTTAATAGCTTCACTCTCTTATTTGCACATGCGATCCAAAACTCTATTTGAGGAGGCCAAGAGACACATACCAGGGGGAGTTAACAGCCCTGTTAGGGCATTTGAGCCAAATCCCTTCTTTGTAAAGGAAGCAAAAGGTGCCAGAATATACGATGTTGATGGAAAGGAGTACATAGATTATGTCATGGGATATGGCCCTCTTCTATTTGGCCATGCAAATGAGAGAATTATAAACAGAGTGAAGGAGGCGGTTGAGAGAGGAACCCTCTATGGAGCTCCAACAGAAGAGGAGGTTGAGCTTGCAAGGAGGATAAAGAAGTTCTATCCCTCCATAGAGATGGTGAGACTGGTGAACTCCGGGACAGAGGCGACAATGCATGCTATAAGGCTTGCAAGAGGTTTTACTGGAAGGAGGAAGATAATAAAGTTTGAGGGATGTTTTCACGGCTCACATGACTCAGTGTTGGTGAAGGCTGGATCAGGAGCCCTTACCTTCGGCATCCCATCCAGTTCAGGGGTTCTTGAGGACACAGCTAGGCACACCCTAGTTTCCAGATACAACGACATCTCTCTCACCGAGGAAATAGCGAGAAGGAACGGGGATGATCTTGCTGCCATAATAGTAGAGCCTGTGATGGCAAATTCAGGCCTGATACCCCCTGATATAGAGTTTCTGAGGGGGCTCAGAAGCATAGCGGATGAGCTAGGATGCGTGCTGATATTCGATGAGGTTGTGACAGGTTTCAGGCTATCCCCTGGAGGAGCGCAGGAGTACTATGGGGTAAAAGCAGATCTCACAACGCTTGGAAAGGTGCTGGGAGGGGGATTTCCGATAGCTGCATTCGGAGGAAGGGAGGAGATAATGAGAAACATATCACCATCAGGAAGGATATACCAAGCAGGGACTTTCAGCGGCAATCCAGTTTCTGTTGCTGCAGCTCTGGCTGTGACGGAGATGATAAACGAGGGGATCTACTCTTATCTCAGGGATTATGGGAAGAAGCTTGTCTCGGCGATAAGGGATATCATAGATGACAGAAACCTGAAGGCAACAGTAAATCATGTGGAATCGATGTTCCAGATATTCTTCACGGATAGAGTTAGAACCTATGAGGAAGCCCTTTCCTCAGATCTTAAGAAATTCAGGGCATACTTCATGAAAATGTTGGAGAAGGGGATTTTCATACCTCCCTCCCAGTTCGAGACCTGCTTCATATCCACAGCTCATTCCGACGAGGAGATGAAGATCACAATAGAGGCTCTTGATGAAGCTCTAAAGATTGTTTAACCACAACATATCATTCTTTCAGATTATTGTTTATAAAGTTGTGATCTCTGCTCTTGCTAAATGACCACTATATCGGTCACAGAGAATGTTAAAAGGGCACTTCTAAAGATAGCCTCTGAGCTTCAATCGAAGCTTGGGATAAGGATTGATCTGAATGAGGCAATAAGATACCTTTTGAAGAGAGGAAAAAAGAATCCCAACCTACTAGAAGAGGCATGCAGACCTATTCCTGAGTTTGAGCTTGCATATGAGGAGCTGATTGAGGAGAAGAAGAGGGATGAGGAGAGAGCTAGAAGGAAGTATGGTGTTTGATACAATCATCCTCTTAATGCTGATGGTGAGGCAGCTCCTTACAGATTTGGGGGTTCATTGAACCACAGCATATCCTCAAGTCTCTTTCCCTTCCTCCTTCTCCTGCTCACTATGGGGTATCCTCCGATCGACTCATATGCCCTCTTAGCTAGCGCATCTGCTTCCCCTCTGGAGAACCTGTTCCACTCACTTGAGAACCTGAAATTTCCGGGAGAGGTCCAGCTTATGTCAAAATCCTCCAGATCCTCAGGCAGGATTGGGACTGTTACCACATCCAACTTTCTGTGAAAGCAGAGAGGAGCTGTGAAAACTCTTCTTGGTCTTATCTCATTTGCCAGAACTAATTTCTCCACATTATGCTTTCTTCTGATCTCCTCAACCTTTAGCTCAAGCTTAAGCCTGACGAATTCTGTCACAGACCAAGCTATGTCAAGCGGATTTATATTCAGGGATATGGATAATGGGTGAATATGCACATGAGCTCCATTTCCGCTCCAAATTATGAAAACAGAGTTCTTCACTCCCTCTTCACTGAGAAAATTGATAATCTCCCTTATTACCTCAACTGTGGCCCTCCAGTTATTTATTTCACTGTCTATATCCCATGTCGGTGTTGCGGATATAACATTTCCTTCATCATAGACATCTTCCCTGCTCTCTATCCTTCTATATATCTCTATAGTTCCATAAAAAGTTCTAACAGGTCCAAGCAAGCGCAACAAAGCCTCAAGTTCAACTTCATCTCTTACCCTGAGCGGTCTCCCATTTAAGTACCTCCTGAATCCATTTTCAGTCTGAACAGAAACCCATCTCCCCCTCAGAAAATCAACTATAGCTCTTCTCACATCTGCTCTGGAGAAATGATCCATTACGGCACCTCTGACTCACTCCTCCTCTTAGCCTCAGCTATTTTCTCCATCACCTTCTTTGGAAGGGCATAATCCTCCTTGGAAATTTCAGCAGGTCCTACTATCTCCATGCCCTTTCCGGGGACTATTTCTATCTCGTACATCCTGAGGTCGTGGTTTGTCTGCCTCATCTTCTCTATCATCAGAAATCTCCTCAGTCTTCCTCCCTTAACAGATCTTCTGAACCTTATTATCCCATCCGCTATATGCTCTATTCCAAAGCCAAAAGCTTCAGCTGTTGATATAGCATATTGAGATGTGGCCAGTATTGTGAAATCCCACTTGCTGAACACCTTCTTTATGTAATAGCTGTACTTCCTCGCCATAGCCGGTTTATCAAGCCAGAAAGCGCTTAGGGAATCGATAACAAGCCTGGCTCTTCCGTATCCAAGCTTTTTCTTTGCATCTATAACCTTCTGGACCAGTGCCTCCGGATCAAGAGAGGTGAGACTCCACTCATCTGCCGCAAGCAGGGCATCTATTACTATTATCCTTCCTTCTTCAACCCCCTTTCTCATGTCCATTCCTAAAAGCTCAGCCTGCTCAAGTATAGAGCCCCTTGATTCCTCTGTGGTCACGTATATCACTTTGTCCCCCTCCTTATACCCCTGCCATGCGAAATGCTGACAGAGTATGGATTTTCCAGTTCCAGGCTCCCCAGTGACAGCAACAAGAAAACCTCTCGGTATTCCTCCTTCCAGCATGAGATCAAGCTTTCCTATTCCAGTTGAGAGCCTGTCCATTAAGAGTAATTAATGCTGGAATTATAATAGCTTTATTCCGCTGGGCCTCTGAAGTTCAATATGGGAAAATCTTTTTATACAGATTTTGATCCATTTTTGTATATGAACCGATATGATGTAATTATCATAGGGGCTGGAATAACAGGCCTGATGACTGCTTACAAGCTTGCTCATCACGATCTGAAGATCATTGTTGTTGAGGCCAATCCTGAGCCTGGATGGGGTGTGTCAAAGGGACATGCAGCTGTTGTCCATGTTGTTCAGCTCCCATTCAGTTCTAAAAAGAGCAAGATGGCACGTGAGGGAAATAAGATGATGGAGGACATCTGCAGGGAGCTGGGGGTAAGGTTAGAGAGAACAAGCACTCTCATTGTGGCGACGAAAATTCATCACCTCCTTGCTCTGCCCTTCATGGCTCTCTACCTCAGGCTAAACTTAGGCAGAGATTTTCCAGTTAAGCTCAGAGGAAGAAGGTATCTGAGGCATGAGGAGCCAAACCTAACAGAAAGAGCATTGGGAGCAATAGAAATATATGGTTATGGTGTAGTGGACAGCTTCGACCTTATCTATGCCCTTTATGAGTTTTCAGCAGCAAATGGCGCGGAATTTCTTTTTGGAGAAAGGGTCATAGACGTGGAAATAGGGAATGATGAGATCAAGGTTAAGACAGATAAGGACAGATTGCTAACATCTAACTTTCTCGTGAACGCAGGAGGACTTTGGGCAGATGAAATAGCAGGGCTTACAGGCGATGAAATCACCTTTGAGCTTGGAAAGGGAGTGATCCTTGTGTTCGACAGGAGACAGACCAAACGGCTCATTTCACCAGCGTACTTAAAGCCTGATCCCAAGACAAAGGGAGGAGCTATAATGTTTACAGTGGAGGGAAGAGGCCTCTGGGGACCAAACCTAAGGACTGCAAAGAATAAAGGAGATGTGACAGTGGAAGAAGAGGACATCAAAGCCTTGACAGACAAGTTTGGACCATTGCTTAAGGAGGATCTTGGCATATCAATCAAGGCATATGCTGGAATAAGACCAATACCACCCGAGAACGACTTTCGAATCACATACTCATCCAGAAGTAGGAGAATTGTCCATATCCTAGGCACAGAATCCCCAGCATACACTGCTTCACCGGCAATAGCTGAGAAAGTCGTCTCAATGCTGGCAAGCTCAGGCTTAAGACTGGTGCCCAAGAAGAAAGTTTTCCCTAGAGAGCCATTTCCTAGGATTCGGGATAATCCTGAGGGAGGGAAGGGAGAAATTGTTTGCTTATGCTCTATGGTTACAGAGGAGGAGATCAGGGAGGCTGTGCGTAGAGGATCCAAAACTTTGCAGGGAGTCATGTTTAGGACGGGCGCAGGAATGGGTATATGTCAAGGGGGCAGATGCATGGCTGAGATAGTGAGGATAATCGCTGAGGAGCTCGGCACAGATGTTGAGGAAGTCACCCTCAGGGGTGGCAATACATGGATCGTGAGAAAATAGTAATCATAGGCTCCGGGCTGGCTGGACTAGCCTTGGCGGAAATGTTCCCAGATTCGATATTAATTGAAGTTAAAAGGCAACCAGGCGGGTTATTCTCGAAGGATAATTGTCCTGTTTCAGGAAATATTGGATCTGAGATGATAAATAAGCTTCTTTACGGAAAGAAAGTGGAAATTGAAACAGCAGCATATCGTTTGGACAGCGAAGGAGTCTGGGTTATAAATCGAAATGGCTCCAAGAAGATCAATGGAAAGGTTATTCTTGCGACTGGCTTTCGTGAGAGAACTTCTGTTGAACTTGGAATATACGGCTACAGGCCCGCAGGCATATTTCCATTTACAGCTGCTTGGGATCTCGTGAACATGGGCTACTTGCTTGGTGAAAAAGTTGTAATATATGGCTACAATCATTACAGCCTCTCACTTGCCTCAAAACTATCGAAATTATGTGATAAGATCTACATAGTATATAGCAGGGAATCTCTTGTCCACAGCTTAGACGAGGCTTTGAGCCTTGGTGTCGATCTTATTCAGGGCAGGATCAAGTGGGTGGAAGGAAGAGACAGAATTTCCCTTGTTAAGACAGATTCAGAAGAGATAAAAACAGATGCGCTCATCATAGCAGAGTTCGCTCCATGGAACCAGCTAGGAGCAGAGTTTTTGGCGGGAAATGCTGGGATGATACTGGAGTCTCCATTAAAAGTGGTTGAATCCTCAATGTTGCTTGCTGAACTGCTAAAAACAGGCGGAAACATGGAGAGGATAAGGGGAAACGTTCCGGTTCTCCCCAACTTTGTATCTGAGAGGTTTAGGAAGATTATGCTTGGCGTTGGCACTGGCATCAGAATAGCTGTCGGAGGCCATGTTATTATTACTGAGGAGCCGTACCAAGTCGTGGAAATTCCTCCAGGTAAACCTATCGTGGAGGTGGCTTGAATGTACGGAGTAATAGATGTGGGCACAACAGGTGTCAAGCTGGCTGTTTTCGACAACAATATACGCTGTATTTACTACGAGAAAGTGGAACTTGGTTATGAGTCTGTCGGACAAGGTAGAGTGGAACAGAACAGCATAAAGCTAGCAGAAATAGTCAAGGGATTTGCTAAAAAGGCAAAATCCCTTGGTGCAAGAAAGATAGGTCTGTCAACTTACAGGGCATCTGTTCTTGCATGGTCAAGGACTGGGAAACCTCTTTCCAATGTTATCACATGGATTGATGGACGTGGAAGGGAGGTAGTTGAGAAGCTGCCCACATGGGTTGGTATGCTTAAAACACTCAGCAAATCCCTAGGGAAAGTGATTTCTCCGGATACTCCAGCTATTCTGATGAAATGGCTATATAATGCTGACCCAAGCCTACAAGAGAAGGTGTCGAAGGGAGATGCATATATGTGGACTCTTGATTCCTATCTGCTCTTCACTCTGACTGGAAGGTTTCTCTCGGATGTCACAAGTGCTGCTCTAACAGGATTGGTGAACCCAAAGGATCTATCAACAATAGACATAGTCTACAGCTTGTTGTCCATACCGAAGGCCTCTCCTGAGATTGTTGATTGTGTTTATGACTTCGGCGAATTTGAGGGGATTGAAATATCTGTATCCATAGCTGATCAACAGGCAGCATCTGTTTATCATGGACTTCTAGAAGCAGGAAGAGTAAGTGGAGTTCATGGCACGGGTAGCTTTATTGAGCAGTCCACAAGGAGTCTTATTACATCCGGTAAAGGTCTAGTTCCACTTTTAATTGCTAGCATAGATGGAAGAAGGTTCTATGGAGTAGAGGGCTTTCTTAGGTCATCAGGGCTCATAGTAGAATGGCTCAAGAACATGGGCTTCTTCAGATCTTATGAGGAGATGGAGGAACTGGCGTCCTCAGGGAGAATGAAGTCGATATTCATACCCTCTTTCAGGGGACTCAGGCTACCGGAGGCCTCAAATCTGAGAGGGATTATCACAGGCTTGGATCCTGGAGTTTCCAAGGAGGACTTGCTCAAAGGATTAGCGTGGGGTATTGCTCTTTATCTAGCTTTCATTCTCGACTCCATTTCAAGGGTGGCTGGAAAGCCCCAAGAGCCCCTCTGGTCCGGAGGAGGGTACAGTCGTTCGGATACATTTCTCCAAGTTCTGGCCGATGCAACTGGAATGAGAGTTGCAAGAACAGCTGATACAGAAGCCAGCATAAGGGGTGTTCTCAACCTTCTCCTGTACTCCGATGGTAGGATTTCGATGGAAGAATTGAGGAGACAGCCTACTGCTGAGAGAATCTTCGAGCCAAACATGAAAGAGAATGAGAGAAAGGCTCTTCTCGAGAGCTATGCATCTCTTTTAAGGGTGATATCCAGATGGGAAGGGAATGTGCTTCTAAGCGGGAAGCTCTAGAGGAGCTTTCAGACATACTCGGAGATAGAATCTCGACATCTAATGAGGTACTAAAGCTTTACAGTCGCGATTACTGGCCTCTGGCCCTTATGAAGGAGGCTCATGGGGAGGAGTTGCCAAGGCCCTTAGCTGTGGTCTGGCCCAACAGCACAGAGGAAGTTGCCAAGATTATAAAAGTGTTAAACAAATACAGAATTCCATTTGTTCCATATGCAGGCGGTTCCGGAGTCACAGGAGGGACTATGTGCGGGGGATGCATTGTTATAGATATAAAGAAGATGAACAGGATAGTGAACTTCTCGGAGGAGGATGCTATCATAGTGGTAGAGGCGGGAATCCTGCTGAGAAAGCTTGAGGAGTTTCTTAACAGCAGGGGATTCACGCTCAGACATATACCCCAGTCATATCCGGAAGCTGTCATAGGAGGGCTTGTTGCAACGATGAGTACTGGTCAATTCAGCACAAAGTACGGTGGAATAGAGGATCTCGTGCTTGATATCGAGGCTGTTGCTCCGGATGGTGGCATTATTCCCTTCAGGAGAAACACTGTGCCTAGAGCTGCGACAGGTCCTGATCTCAAGAGAATTCTTATTGGAAGCGAGGGTCAGCTTGGAGTGATAACGAAAGTCATCCTCAGGATATTCCCTTTACCTAAATACACATGGAAGATGGCATATGCTTTTCCCTCCTTTGCCAGCGGGCTTAAGGCGATGAGGGAAGTTATGCTGGCTGGAGCTACGCCAGCTGTTGCTAGGATATATGATAAAGATGACTCAGCAGCAAGATTTCACGATGCTAGGGATCTACTTATCCTCATAGTTGAGGAGATAGATGAGGGAATTCTGGAAGCAAAGATCTCAGCCATAGAGGCTATAGTTAAGAGACATGGAGGAGTTGATGCTGAGGAGGAATACGTTGATAAGTGGCTGAAGACAAGGTTTGACGTAATCTCAGAACTGAAGAAGCTTGTAATTCCTCTTAACCTCTGGTTTGAGACAATAGAGACATCTGCTCTGTGGAGCAAGCTTCCCAACTTGTATGAAGAGTTCAAGAAAAAGGTCCGTGAGGTAGAGGGCGTTCACGCTGTGCTCGCTCATGCATCCCACTTTTACACAACCGGAGCTTGTATCTACTTCACACTGACATATGAGGCTAGTGAGGAAGTATACTGGAGGATGTGGGAGAAGGCGGTAGAAGTAATACTGAAGAATGGGGCGACGATAAGCCATCATCATGGTATAGGATTGCTGAGGGCTAAATGGACCAAGGAGGAGCTTGGAGAAACTGTAAACTATCTCCGCAGGGTTAAGAGATCTCTTGATCCAGAAAATCTGAGCAATTCGGATAAATGGCTCGGGTGATCCTGTTGGTAAGCCTAACTATGCTGAGAGCTGTGAAAATAACCCCAAAGCTTGTTGTCCGATTTGCATTTCTACCCTTTAGAAAGGTGAGGAACCCATGTCTGTATTGCCCTGGCATATGCATAGCCAGCTGTCCTACATACTTGTCCAGCGGAAACATTCTCCTCAGTCCAATTGGATATGCTCGCTTTCATGATATAGCTAGAGAAAAGTGTTTAAAGTGCTGGCGCTGCGTCCAAGAGTGCCCGTTAGGCTACAATCTGCCGGAAACGTACAGCAAGCCTGTAAAAATATCCCTGAGAATAGTCAGGCCGGGCAGATTGATTTTAGTAGCCGATGAGGAAATAGATCTCCAGCTAGCAGAACACCTGTCTGAAAGCCTTGGAACGGGGCTTGCTGTTGTAAAAGGTGTAGCTGAACGCTATAATAATGGCAGCCCGATCGAATATAAAACTCTCAAGAAAGCAAAAAGAGTTCTGAGTGGTGCAGAACTGGCAGTAGCATGTTCACCAGAGGTATCGCATGCGCTGGGAATCGACTTCCTAGGTATTCATTTGAAGGATCTGGGGATAAAGCTCAACTACGAGGGACCTATTCATATACCCTGCCTTTTGAAATCCCAGCGTGAAAAGCTTCTAAAATCCCTTGAAGATGCAGGGGTAAGACCGACATTTGTGGACGAAGAGGAATGCATAAAGCTTTCTATCAAGGAAAATTATCTGTATCTATGTCCCATTGCAAAAAAGCATGGAGTTCGCACGATATTCGACCTGATAAGTTATTAGAACTCTCTTACGGGATCTTTGGTAAGTCATGTGGCAACACCGTATGCAAGCCGCTTTTTGAGAGAGAAATAGAAATTGTAGCAGTAATAACTCTTCTGAAGGTCTATAATACCTCATCTAGCATTCAGATTAAATGAATGCTTAAAGCCAGCTAATAAGGATAGCTCCTAATTCTCCTGGCTCCTCTATCCTATCACCATCGTTTCCTTTATTTCCTTTCCTTCCTTGAACCTCGTTGGTAAATAGGGTTTCATCAATGGATGAACCTTGTCCTCAGCCACATTTTCAGCTAAAACCTCTCCTGCAAATGGAGCCATCATGAAGCCGTGACCGCTGAACCCTGTTCCAACATAAAGCCCTTCAGGCCAGTCAGGATCTCTTCCCAGTATGTGGCTGTGATCTGGTGTGACCTCATAGAAGCCAGACCACATTCTCATCATCCTCGCATATCTCAGGGAGGGGATCATCTCCACCAGCACTCTTGAGAACCTAGCAGCCCATTTAAGTGTGTTTCTCAGCTCAACAACCCCTTTTACCATCGGATATTCAATGCTTCCCATTACCTCCCCTCTTATCGACTGGCACACATAGAAGTTCATCTTTGTGTTTACTATGAAAGGCTCTATTCTCCTTTTGAACGGCTCTATAACACAAAGCTCCTTTCTTTCAGGAACAAGTGGAAGCTGAACTCCTGCTGATGACAATATACTGTTGCTCCATGCTCCAGCACATACAACCACTTTTTTAGCCTCTATAGTCTTTCCATTCACTGATATCCCTGTCACCGAGTTTCCAGATACAACTATAGACTTGACATCAGCTCCCTCATATACCTCAAACCCATGCCTTATTGCTGCCGAGCAATATCCATATGTCACGAAGTCATGATGAACCTGGCCATCCTGAGGACCGTAAAATGCACCTATAACTCCTTCCACATTCAAATAGGGGTATTTCTCCCTGATCTCATCTCTCTCCATTACCCTTCCCGCTATACCCAGTCTGGACCACATCCTATCATTGTTGGTTCTGTAAGCCTTCATCACATCTTCGTCATAAATTACCCAGAGATATCCTCCTAAAACTGGAAGAGGATTCCATTTGGTCATCTTTCCTAGGTTCAACAGTCTTTTTCTGCTTTCTATTGCGAATCTAGTGTTCTCCTCAGACCAGAAGTGGACTCTAAATCTTGATACATTTCTGGTACTGGATCCACAGCCAACGTACCCTTTCTCAAATACTGCACCTTTCACTCCTTTTTTTGCCAGATTATATGCAGTTGCAAGACCGACAACTCCTCCTCCAACCACAACAACATCGTACTTCATCTGTCCATCCCTCCCAGAACTCCCAGCTGTATAGGAGCTAGAGGAGGCCTCATTCTGAATGTCCCGACATCAACAGGCCTTACATTTCCTATTCTGGATATATAAACAACGGATGGAAGCAAGCAGTACTTCCCCTGACATCTTCCAGTTCCTAGGCCGCTGTATCTCTTTATCTTCTCCATCTTAGTCCATCCAAGCTCCTTCACTATCTTCTTCACGTCGTATGTGGTCACATCTAGACATGGACACAGAAAGCTCCTCTTATGCTCCGGGTTCTGCATAAGGCCCATGTCATCATCAAAAACACATAGTTCTCCCTTTTTATACCCATCCACCAATTCACCCATTTTTCTTGAGGCTTTTCTCCCCTCTGAGATCTCATCATCTATATCTGGGGCGTTAAATCCGGCATATTTTGCTGCTGATAGCCCAGCAGCTTTGCTAAAGTGGACAAGTGCTTCATCCTCATCCACTCCCCCTGCCTCCCCCGTTATGAAAACTCCCTCAACTGATGTCTCCCCTTCCCATCCATGAAGAGGGACAAAACCACCAAGCCCGCTGTGGAATCCAATTTTAACCCCGAATTGAGCTGCTATCTCCATGCTTGGTGCCCTTACATTGGCCAATGCTATGAAGTCAGCTTTTACAACAGATCCATCGTCCAGCTTAACTCCCTCAACTTTTCTCCTTCCAAGAGCCTCTATAACTCTCGCTTTCACAGCATTAACACCTTCCACCTCTACCTCCTTATCATGCACTAAGACAACATCCATGCCAGAGGAGGAAAGTGTCCTAGCTATTTCAACTGCCCACTTGCTGGATCCTATTACAACACCTCTCCTTCCCGGCTTCACTCCATATAGCTTGAAAAGCCTCAGAGCTGATGTTCCGAGCATTACTCCAGGAAGATCGTTGTTTCCGAACACGGAAAGAACTTCTCTTGCGCCTGTAGCTATGACTATGCTCCTCGCCCTCACCAGAATTGGCACGGCATCGGGCTCTTTGAGCTGAACAGCAACAAGAGCATCCTCAAAGACAGCTGATAGAGCAGTTTCCCTCATTATCTTTACTCCTGCTTCCTCAGCCTCTTTTGCTAGTTTTTTCACCCTTTCATCGTGGAAAATATGGCCACCAACGTCCTCATTTCCCTCAAAAAGGACAACCCTAGCACCTGTTTTTCTCGCAGATATAGCTGCTAGCAGACCATATAATCCTCCTCCAACGACCAAAACATCTGTTTCAACTTCGATAGGGCTGGGAAACTCCTTTCTTTCCACCTCACTCGGAATATCAGGGTGAGGAAGAGTTCTCTTCATGAAACTCCATGTCACTCTCCATCCTATTTTATTTCTGAATATATACCCATGTTGAAATCCAACTTTGAGAAGTGGGGAGATGGCCTCGATGAAGGGCCTCTTTATCCCTCCATCGCTTGTCTTAATCTTCAGGCCATCTGTGCATTTCATCATGTGGCTAACCGGTCCATAGCCCTCCACATAAATCCTTTCAGGACTCCACCACTCGAAGCTCATCGGGCCTCTTGGCCTTCCCAGCTTGAAGCTTCCCTCGAAGCTGTATATTCCCGCTTCATAAAGAGAGGCACCCAGAGGAAGCCCTTCTTTAACATCCAAAGGTCTATCGTTGACCCTTATCGAGACCAAGAGATCACCTTGAAACCCTAAGCAGTAATATTAAAAAGCTTTCTCAACAAGAGGGAAAAATCCAGTTTCTGAATAAATTCAGCAAAATTGTTCTATGGAAAAATTCCTGTAGAGAATGTCTTTTTGGAAAAATGAAATCTAAGATATCGTGAAATAGATTCTTTTCTTTCCCTTTCCCTTGTTCTCCACCTTGAGCAGTTTCACCTCACCTATCTCCTTTGTGTTCCTAACATGAGGTCCTCCATCAGCTTGAATATCCACTCCAGGTATCTCCACAATCCTCAGCTTCTCCACATCTGGAGGCATTTTAGCAGCTAACTTAACAATTCCAGGTATTTTCATCGCCTCATCTCTTGGGAGAAAGTATATCTTCACCTCTATTCCTGTGGAGGCTATCTCATTCACCTTTTTTATAGCTTCCTCAAAAATCTCCCTTTCTCCCCTCTCCAAACTGAAATCAGATTTTGCATGCTCAGGATCTATGTGGCCTCCTGTAACAAGAGCTCCCTTCTCCTTGTAGAGAATGGCAGCTAGGATATGATCTGCTGTATGAAGCCTCATGAGCCTGTACCTTCTATCCCAATCTAAATGCCCTCTAACAGCATCTCCTACCTTAAGATCAGGATTTGAATCGAGCAGATGGGCCACATCCCCTCCTTCCTCAACTACATTAATTACACTCCATCTGCCTGAGCTGGACTCTATGAACCCGGTGTCATTAGCTACTCCTCCGGAGATCGGGTGAAATGCCGTCCTATCAAGAAAAACCTTGTTACCCTCAACTCTCGTTACCTTTGCCTCGAAATCCTTGATATAACAATCAGTCTGGTATATCAACTCGGCCATAAGGACACTTGAGGCACAAGATAAAAAAGATTGTTGGATTAAAATAAATAATAAACTGTTATGATATGATTCCTTCCATGTAATCTATCTTTTTATTTCACATAAACCACATAACTCACATACGGCGAACATAACCTTGAGCATCCCTGACTGGCTCTACAAGTTGATAAAGAAATACGGAATACTGAACTGGTTTGAGATAGCAAGAAGTGCCATAATAAGGGAAGTACTATCAATTAAGGCAGAGAAAGAGGGATTAAGGAGAGAGGAGCTTTTGCTTTTGATGGAAATGGAAGGCATTGATCTTCCTGAGAAGAAAAAAGTGTCCATAAGTGAGGAGAAACTTCAGGCTAGGATGAAGGAGAGGGAGAGAAGGAGACTGGAGAGGCTCAAAAAGGTGGGCCTTTGATTTCGGATGCACGCTATGATTTTGCTATCTCGTATATTCTCTCTATTCCCAAGAGAAACTCCTTTGATAGAGAGCTCCACTCCCTCTTTCCTCTGAAGAACTCCTCCACTCCTGGATCAAAAGGAAGCTCTATTGCGTTCTCGCCAAACTCCATGTTTCCAAAAAGCTTCAGGTCTCCAAGTCTTGACATGTTGATCACTACTGCATCCACATCTACGTTCTCATCCTTAAGTAGCTTGACATACTTTTTCACAGCATCCACGGATATCTTAGATGGGGTTGTCACAGCTATATTCCCTCTTCTCATTCCACTGCTCATCCTAATTGCTGATAACACCTCATCTCCTGTTCCCGGAGGCAAATCCACTATCAGGTAATCCAGATCTCCCCAGTTTGTCATGGAAATAAGCCAAGAGACCACGCTTGATTCTCCCTCTCCTCTGAGAGGGACAGGCCTGTCCCCGAGAACAAAGCCCAAGGACATCACCTCAAGGTTTCCCCTTTTTAGAGGCTCAAAACCATATTTTCCAGCTCTTATTTTTCCGTCTATGTTGAATACAGAGGCTATGCTGCTGCTGTGAACATCCAGATCCAAAAGCCCGGTTTTATTCCCTTTTTCTGCTGTTAAAAGGGAGAGAAATATCGAGACAGTGCTCTTTCCAACTCCTCCTTTTCCAGATCCGATGAGGATCAGTTTTCCTATATCTCTTGGTACAAGGTGCTTGAGAATGATCTCTCTGTTTATCATTCAGCCACCACCCTTTTTATGGACAGATCCCTACCGCTCTCCACTGATATATCCCTGCTCCCGCACTTAGGACATCTCATCAAAGCACATGCGAGCTCTGGCATGAAGTGGAGGGGACTCTCTATTTCACCCCCTTCTTCCTCCACTCCAACTTCCCTCTCTATTATCTCCTCAGCTTTCTCCATGTCCCATCTGTTTCCACAGGAGTTGCACCTGAAAGATGCCTTTTCCTCGGAGAAGATTATGTTTGCATTTTCCAGAATTGTCCCCCTTGATAGCATGAGAAAGGCCTCCTTAAACACCTCCTTGTCTATCTCCATTATCTCTCCCACCGAGATCTCAACTTCTATGAATTTTTTGAACCCTTTTTCCTCGCCGAAGGAGAGAAGAGATCTCACGGCTGCATCTGCCAAGGACCACTCGTGCACATGATCACCTCTGCACAGAGAACAGGATATAGATAAGCATTTTCAGTGTTTACCTTCTGTTCTCAGTAAACCTTTAATGGAAATTCAATTACCAAATTTTTGCAGATATATTTTGCAAATTTTAACTAGACAATTAATGATAATTATGGAATATACGTCCTCAACAGAATTCCTATTATCCCCACTAATATTGGAACATTGAAGGCTATGAACATCTTTATCATTATAGATAGCTGTCCCTCGATCTTCGACATTCTCTGCTCCAATGAGGAAACTCTTTGCTCCAGAGATGAAATTCTCTGATCCAGTCTTGTCATTTCCTCCTTCATCGTTATTCTCAGCTTATCCATATCGTCCTTTACCTCCTTCCTCAGCTTCTCCATATCCTCCTTTGTTGCAACTTCCCTTAAAACTGCTGATATCATCATTTTCCTTATCTCAGGCCTTAGTGATATCCTCTCAGCAATAAAGGTGAGGAACTCATTCTCAAGTTCTTTATCCTTCTTCATCTCCTCTATAAGCTTTGTTGTGACCGCCACAATGTGAAAGGCACATGCTTAAATAAAAGGATTTCCTTCAGTCAAAGAAAGTTGATGATTCCCTGAGTTAAAGAGTTGCAAAATATAGATAGGATTGCTTGAAAGTCCGGACACGGGGTATGAAGGAGCTGGATGAGTAAGATCTGGCATAATAATCCTTATTTTAATTGTTTTCTTCAGTTCTGCTAGCAAAGAGAAGTATTATAAACAGGCCAGGCTATAGGGCTTATGTTGACAGATCTACTCGCATATTCAACCTCCCTTCTTGCAGTCGCATCGTCAATCCTATCCGTGAGGAGGAGGGAGAAAGAAGTAGCCCTTCTATCCCTGTCTTTATCAACTCTATCCCTCCTCTCCATGTCAAATGACCTGTATTCAGTGTACGGGATCCTCTGGTCTTGGTCGGCTAGGGAGTGTTCCCTTCTTCTCATATGGATCAGTCTTCTCACTTATGTATTCGTTGATGAGGCCTATAAAAGGTTTTTCATAATGCTTTCCGGCTTTTCCTCCATTTTAATGCTTCAGATCTTCCTGAAAGCAGGATATCTCTTCCCTCTCTCGCTTCCCTTTCTGTTCATGGCCATATACTATGTAATGAAGGAAGGATCCGAGCTAAGACCTGCTGGCCTCAAGGAGATATCAGAGATCGTGATTTTGATAGGAGGAACTGTTTTCTACCTTATTATCCTTTACTCGCTCTTCGGTTATTCCATTTTGATGTTCATAGGAGCTGGGAAAGAGATGATAAGACCATTTCCTCTGGGAGTTGATATAGCTCTATCAGTCCTTCTCCTTGGAATTTCTGGCAGGATATGGAGGTACAGCTGGAGGAGTTTTGCTGTAACAACAATTATATCGCTTGCCCTTTCATTATCCCTGTTATTTCTGAAGATGCCGTTTTTCCCAGGGCTTGCTCTCCTGCTGGCAATCTCCTCCATAGTCTCTCCCGAGAGAAACTCTATAATAGCACTGTTCTTATCCCTCTCCCTTTTAACAGCAGGTTTTGTCACCCCCGGAGGATACAGCTCCTTTGTTCTGAAGAAAGGGGAGGCTGCTGATATTCAGGGGCACAGCATAAGGATAATTGGCAGCAGTGGTGTTCTCTCTGGGTCAATTGATCCTCACATAGCGGATAAGGACGTAATATCAGCAAGCAGAGACACAATATTTCTAGCTAGAGAGATGCTTAATGAAATATACTATGTCATGAATGGATCAAAGGGAGACCTAAACGAGCTTCTCTCTTATGTGGGAGCTATGAGGAACATAAACATACCATTTTCAGCAAGAGGAAATGCAAATATAACCCTTCTAAACTCAAGCACAGGGAAAATTCTTGTTAACTCCTCCGGAAAAATCGAGTTGAATGGATCCCTTTCCGTAAATCTAATGCAGCTCTACAGCACATATTACTATTTTCCATATGCATCCGAGGCCTTCTGCAGGATGGAGATGGAAGATAAGTTCACAGGGAATGCTACAGCTCTGATAACATCTGATCTCAGTGTAAATGTGCCTTGGGGAAATATGACATTTAAAAGGATCTTTATCTGGAATATAAGGTCAGAAAATGGGGTAATAGAGCTGAGGAATGGGACAGTTCTCTTCACACAGGCTGATCTCTCCATAGGAAACGGTAGCATATCCCTTCCAATCCCATACATGCCCATATCCGTGGTCGAGGAGACGGGGATGAAGATAGAAGAAATCCTGTCCGGGCTGGATGATGAAGTTGCTGGGATGCTGATGGACTACAACACAGTGATAAACTCCACCTACTCCGCAAGCTGTGTTCCATCATGCGATTACTTTCTTCTCCTTCCGGATGAGGTGCCGGAAAAGCTCACCATGAACTTCGATCTGGAGGTGGATGGATCAAGGAGAAGCGTTCCCATTGTGTACGATATGAGGAGCTTTCTCGTGAATGGATCATTTGGAGAAAGCTCAACAATAATGCATTTACCTCTTGGAGATATTCAGATAAGCATAGATGGAAGAAGCTCTGTTCTAGGAAGGAATTTGAGCTCGGCTCTTCTCCTCTACATATCCAGCCTGAACATAACGGATAGACCAAGGCTTTTGGCCACAAAATCCCTCCTAGTAACCAGGGCATTGTACTCAACTGATGTTCAGACCTCCATAGGGGATGCAGCCCTTGCCCTCATAGGAAGAAGTCAGGAGGAGACCTACATCGTTAAGGCAAGATATGTGCCGCTGATAAATCTCCTCTGGATTCTGGGAGTGATAACATCATTCTCACCTTGGATAGAGCTTCTGCAGAGAAGGCTGAGGAAGTCCGCCTGAACCTTTATGTGTTATTGCACATAATTAAGTTTAAATAAAAATTAGGCTAATCTAACATGTGGGAAAATGACGCCGCTGGCATCAATACCTCCCGGAACCAAGGTAAGGATAGTGTCAATAGAGGGAGGAGCTGGGAGAAGGAGAAGATTGATGGAGATGGGCCTAACTCCGGGAGCTGAAGTCGTTCTGCTCTCCAGCTTTCCAGGACCTGTTGTTGTCGAGGTAAGAGGGGTAAAGATAGCCATAGGTAGGGGGATGGCCTCAAGCATAATGGTGGAGCCTGTTTAAAGAGTTTTGTAAGTTCATTGCTATTTCTTTATAGCTTTTTATCTCCACCGGTATAACAGCTTATGCTGGTAATGGTGATGAGTGATACTCATGGCGAGCTGGACAACTTGAAGTCAATTTTGCCCAGAATAAGGGAGATAAATCCGGATCTGGTGGTGCATCTTGGAGATAACTATGAGGATGCTGAGCTTCTGAGGGATTTCCCTCTTTTAAGGGTTCCCGGGGTTTATGAGAGCTACTACTCAAAGCCCGAGGTTCCAAACAGGATTATCCTCAATTTAAGTGGATGGCTATCTCTGCTGACCCACTCCCACTTAAGGCATGAAAATGATCTTCCATGGGATCCTGATCCGCAGGATCTTGTTAGAAGAAAAGCTGTCGACCTGATAATTCACGGGCACACCCACATTCCTAGGGCTGAGTTGATCGAGGGGGTTGTATACATAAACCCCGGTCACATGAAGAAGGAGGACAAGAAGGGGTACCCTCCAACTTTCTCTTTGATAGAAGCTGAAGAGGAGCTGAAGGTGAGAATAATTGAACTATCAGGCAGGGTTATGCTTGAGAAAAGTTTTACAAGGAAATAGTTCATTATAATAAAATACTTAGCTTGTTGCTTGTGCTTCTTTCACTGCTTCCCAGCCCCGAATTCCACAGACAACTATTATGTGCTATAGCACATAATTAGATTTAAATAAAAGTTAGGCTAAGCTAACATATGCAGGAGATAGTTGTCGCACTGGCCGGCAATCCGAACGTGGGAAAGAGCACCATATTCAACATGCTCACAGGCGAAACAGCCCATGTGGCTAACTGGCCAGGAGTAACTGTTGAGCTGAAAGAGGGGCATGCAGTTCATCATGGAAGGAAGATAAGGTTTGTTGACCTCCCCGGCACATACAGTCTGACTGCTGGTGGAGCTGAGGAGATAGCTGAAGCTGTGGCAAGGGATTTCATAGTTAAGGAAAAGCCCGATGTTTTAGTTGTCATAACGGATGCGACATCCCTTGATAGGACACTTTACCTCGTCATAAGGGCGATGGAGCTCACACCAAATGTTATAGTTGTGGTCAACTTCATGGATTGCGCTAGAAGAAGGGCAATTCACGTGGATCTTGACGGCCTTTCATCCGATCTTGGAGTTCCCTTTGTGGGAACTGTCGCGACAAAGGGGGAGGGAATAGGAGTCCTTTTCGACAGGATACTTGCTGGAGAGATGAGAAAATCGGAGCTTAAGGTGGATTACAACGGGCTTGAGCCTTATATAAGGGAGATACAGAGGATAGTGGAGGAAAAGGGGATACTTCCACAGTATCCATCCAGATTTGTGGCTGTTGGAGTGCTCGAAGGTGATTCAGAGTTTGTGAATGCGGTAAAGGGAACCGGAGCTGAGGAGGTGGTTGAGAGAGCGAGAAAAGAGCTGAATGCAGATCCAGCACAGCTCGTGATAGAGGCAAGATACAAGCTTATAGATGATATTGTGAGGAGAAGGGTGAAGAGAACATCTGTTGTCAGGCAGGAGCTATCTGAAAGCTTGGATAAAGCATTTCTGCATCCGATAGCAGGTCCAATTATCTCAGCACTGCTCTTGATATCCCTGTTCTCATTGATCTTTGCGCTCAACACAGGCTTTCCCATAAACGTGATTCTCTCACAGATTGGCCTAGAGGAGCAGGCTTCCTTCATAGAGGAGCACAGCATATCAGGGATTATGGGCTATATATTCGACTGGATCTCATCTCAGGCATCAAAAATACCGGCTCCTGAGTGGGCTCTGAGCTTGCTGACGGATGGAATAATAGCAGGTCTTTCCGGTGTGCTCAGCTTTCTTCCCCTGATATTTCTCGTATTCGTTTTATTGGGAGCCCTTCAGGACACAGGAATTCTTGCAAGAGTGGCTGTATCCTTTGACAGATTTCTGAGACCATTTGGATTGAGCGGCAAATCTGTATTTCCAGCTATGATCGGCTTTGGATGCAATGTACCAGCTGTGATGGCAACCAGAGCCCTTGATGATGACAGGGAGAGAGCAAGCCTTGCAATGTCAGTTCCATTTATACCATGCCAAGCCAGATTAATAGTCCTGATTGCGCTGAGCTCCGCTGCATTCTCCTCTCCTCTTGCAAAATCATCATTTCTCATGTTTATCTTCTTTCTGTCAATTGTTGTCTTCCTTTTATCTGCAAAGATAGTGCAGGTTTATGTGCTCAAAGTTAGATGGAAGCCAGAGCTCCTTTTGGAGATACCGCCTTACCATGTGCCTTCTCTCAGGGTGATATGGTGGTACACCAGGGTGAACACGATGCACTTCCTGAGGAAGGCTGGTGTGATAATATTTCCGATGGTGATAATATTCTGGTT
>Ga0209225_1001280_pt1 | contig 25439 bp, 22 predicted proteins | sample WasSprMetagenome_FD_184732 | JGI IMG/M metagenome (GOLD analysis project Ga0209225, IMG submission 184732) | Sulfidic aquatic microbial communities from Washburn Spring, Yellowstone National Park, USA - WS (SPAdes) (version 3) | ecosystem: Environmental > Aquatic > Thermal springs > Hot (42-90C)... | reverse complement strand
CTTTAGCTTTCCAAGCTTTCACTATTCTTAATTTATGGATTGGAGAAACCCTTGCATAAACTGTTACTTTATCAACAATTTTATTAAATTCTTCATCGCTTAAAGCTTCAAGCTCGGCGCCAGTTAAAACTAAATCTCCTTCATTATATATACCCATTTCTTTGGCTATGGCTAAAGCTGTAAGCTTATGATCCCCAGTAATCATTATGGGCTTCATTTTAACTTGTTTACATATTTTTATAGCCTCAATAGCTTCTTCTCTAGGCGGATCAATCATTCCAGCTAAACCTATAAAAACTAAATCACTTTCAAGTTCTTCTTCATTTTGAGTAAACTCTTTCTCTTCTTTATATGCTATTCCTAAAACTCTAAGAGCATTATTCGCCATTCCCTCATTAACTTTTAAAATCATGTTTTTTTCTATTTCTGAAATAGGTTCAATCTTATCTTTCTTTAATATTTTGCTGCAATGTTCCAAAACTATTTCAGGTGCACCCTTCATGAAAACAAAAATTCTTCCGTTATCTGCCTTATGAATTGTTGTCATTCTTTTTCTTTCAGAGCTGAATGGAATTTCGCTTATACGCGGATAAGCTTTTTTAAGCTCCTCTTGACTTAACTCTGCTTTAACAGCAGCTACTATTAAAGCTCCTTCTGTTGGATCGCCTAAAATTTTCCATTCATTTTCGCTTTTAGATAATTTAGCTTCATTGCATAATGAAGCTGCTTTTAAAAGCATAGTTAAAGCTTGACTATTTAACGGGTTAATTTTCTCTCCTTTAACCATAAATTCTCCTTTAGGCTCAAAACCCACTCCAGTAACATCAACAATTTCACCATTAACATAGATTTTTTTCACAGTCATTTCTCCTTTAGTTAAAGTTCCAGTTTTATCAGCGCATATAACTGATGTGCAACCTAAAGTTTCCACTGCCGCCATCTTCCTAACTATGGCATTTTTTTTAGCCATTTCCCTCATTCCTATAGCTAACGTTCCAGTAACTATCGCTGGTAAAGCTTCTGGAACAGCTGCTACAGCTAAGGCAACTCCAAATAAAATCATTTCAATTAAAAAATTAAAGCTTAACATTTTATATGTGTAAAATTCCTCAATGATTCCAATTCCGATAACTATAAAGCATGCGCTAAGCATAAGTTTGCTTAATAATTTACCAACTTCCTCCATTCTTTTTTCAAGCGGAGTTTTTTCTTTTTCTATAGCTGCCACTTCCTTAGCTATTTTACCAAATTCTGTATTTGATCCTGTTGCCACAACAATAACTTTTCCCCTTCCATCAGTAACTGTTGTTCCAGCGAAAACCATATTCTTCATATCTGAAATTGAAGCGTCCTTTGGCATGATTGTTGCCTGTTTAACTACAGGTACGGATTCACCAGTTAATGGAGCTTCATTAACTTGAAGATGAAAAGCTTCTATAATTCTTCCATCAGCTGGAATCTTATCTCCAGCTTCTAACACAAGAATATCTCCAGGAACAATTTCTTTAGCCGGAATCTTTTTTTCCTCCGAATCTCGAATAACTGTAGCTACAGGGCTAAGCATTTTCTTTAAAGCTTCTATAGCTTTCTCAGCTTTATACTCTTGAGTAAAGCCTAAAATTGCAGCTGCAACAACAATAATTAAAATGGTTAAAGCATCAATAATTTCCCCAACCAGAAAAGATAAAACTGTAGCGGCTAAAAGAATTATTATTAAAATGTTAGTAAACTGTTCAGAAAAAATTTTTAATGGAGAAACCTTTTTAGGTTTCTCCAACTCGTTAAATCCATATCGAATTAACCTTTTTTTAGCTTCTTCTTCAGTTAACCCATTAATGTCTGAATTTAACTTTTTAATGCTCTCATCAACACTCATACTGTGCCAATGCTCGCTCAAGTTAACCACCCTTAAAGCTTAATTAACTAAGATTGGATTGGAAGATTTAATAGTGGTATATGATGATAAGGCGCATAAAAATTTAATCATAGCATAATCAAGCTTCCTTTCTTTATACTCTTTATCAAAAAGCTTTTTATTTTTAACTCTAGTTTTTCTTAAGGATGGTGTTATTTGATTTATCTAACCACGAATCAAATTTGTGGGTAAAGATACTAGCAAGGTAAGGATTTTGAAGATGTCCGCGTTTATATACCCTTTATATTTAAAGGCATTAGACTTGAAGGGTTACCTTGTTGATATCGATAAGGAAAAACCGAAAAATATATAAAGGTTAATATGTATAAAAACACTTATTTAGCATTATTTATTTCCTTTATCCTAACATAAGGTTGTTCATGTTGCTTAACAACATGAACAACTAGCATTTAACGAAAAGCTATTTTCTCTTCATTGGAAGTGGGTTGGTTTCGCTGTTTAAAAACAGAAACGAAATCCAACCTTATAAAAAACAGAGGAACGAGGAAAAACATTCATGACAAAGGTTGAAAGAACATCTTTTCTTACTCAAATTGAAGTTGACAAAATAGATCCAAGCAAATTTAAGCTTAGGGAACTTGATGAAACAATTGTTAAAGAGTTAATGGAATCTATTAAGGCTAATGGATTGCTTCAACCCATAATAGTTAGGCCTGTGAGCAATCTAAGGTATGAGCTGGTGTTTGGTTTACATAGACTTGAAGCACTTAAACGGTTAGGCTTAAAGTTTATCCCTGCAATTATTGTTTCAGTTTCTGAAGAAGAAGCTTTTTTAATGAATGTTGTTGAAAACCTTCAACGGAATATTAAAATAAACCCCATAATGGAAGCTCAAGGATACAAAAGTCTTATAGCTAAGGGATGGACTATTCATGAAATTGCTCTCAAAATTGGGAAAAGCGATAGTTACGTTTATGAAAGGTTAAGATTGCTTGATAAGCTTCATCCCGCTATTCAAGAAAAGCTAACCTCACGCGCGTGTAAAACAGCTATAACCCTCTCTCATGCTGAACGTTTAACGCTTATCAGCGATAAAACGCAACAACTTAAATTAGCTAAATTGATTGAGGAAAAACATTTATCTCTTCACCAATTAGAAAGATTAACTAGAAAAATACAGCAGTTTTCTTTACCCAAAAACTGTTTATGCGTTAAATGTCCAAATTACCCATGCAAACTTTTTAAAAAAATTTAAAGAAATCTAGAAGAATGAATAAAATTAAGCCTCCATCCAGAAAAGAATGTTTTGAGTTGCTGAAGAAATATAATACCCCAAAAAACATTTTGAAACATTCCATAGCAGTTAATCGATTTGTAAATCGGTTAACAAAATTATTAATAGCTAAAGGAATCCCTGTAAACAAAACTTTAGTTGATAGAGCCTCTCTTCTCCACGATATAGGTAAATTCGAAGCCCTAAATAAGGGAGAGTCTCATGAAGAAAAAGGCTATAAAATATTGAAGAAAGAAGGCTTTAATGAAATAGCAAATATAGTGAAAAAACATTCTTTATTCAGTGTTTTGAATAAAAAAGAAGCTCCAGCTACATGGGAAGAAAAAATAGTCTTTTATGCAGATAAAAGAGTTAATGAAGATAAAGTTGTAACTTTAGAGGAGCGAATAGCTTATTTAAAAAAGAGATATGGAAAAAACAAAAGGATTCTTAAAAGGATTGAAGCTGCTGAACCGTTAATTTATCAAATTGAGAAGGAAATCTTCAGCGTAATAGGAAAATAAAACTCTAACTACCTCCCCTATATTATTTTCTTTATTAAACTTTTTCTCCAGCTGGACAATGCATTAAACATCTACCGCAAAATGGTGTAGTAGAACCCCAAGCAGTTGAATGATTTTTCTGATATGGATCTCGCTGCTCAAGTGCTTTCCAATAACTTTCAAAATCTATCTTCTTTGGTAATGGAATAGTCTTCATTCCCCAAGCAGCTTTTATTAAACCTCCATCATTACACCATTTACACCTCATTTTATCGAGTACAGCATATTCAAATCTTCTTTGTTCAATCTTAATAGATATTCTCTCTGTTTTACTAATAGCTTTAACTGGACAAACTTCAACGCACTTAAAACATCTTTTACATATTTTGCCATTATACACGGGATCAGGCTCTATTGGAGCATTAGTAACTATCGAAATAAATCTTTGGCGAGGACCAAACTGAGGGGTTAATACCAAACCGCTCCAGCCAAATTCTCCTAATCCTGCCGCTACTGCTGCATGTTTATGAGATAAATCTGCGATTATACCTTTAGGTTCATCCCAATATCTAGGCCAATTAGCTGGAATTGGAGTAGCTAAAAATCCTCTCCGCTCTAAAAATCTTGCGACTTTATATGATAAAATTGTTAATTGATGATTCAACCATATATGACATGAAGCTTGATAAGGATAAATGGTTGAACCTATTTTTGCAGCTTCAATACTTCCATTTAAATATCGCATAGCTAAAACTATAACGCATCTAGCTTTTGGCAAAATATCCCGCGGTTTATGTCCCAAAGGTGCGTTATCCAAACGATCTGCTGAAGCTATCCCAATAAGGTCTGCGCCTTCATTAAAAGCAAACTCTTTAACTGCTTCACTTCTCAAATGTTTTTAACCACCAGATATTGGTGGAATTAAAGCCACTTCATCTCCATTTTTCAACTCAGCATTCCTTAAGGCTATTTTATTATTTACGAGTATTGCTATTGCTTCTCCAGGAGCAAGCTTACCTAATATTTCTTTAAAGTTAGGAAACCTACTTTTTAAAAAGTCTATTACATCGTTTACTTGAGTTATATTGGGATTCTCAACTTCTAATTCTTTACAGCCTACCGCCTCTCTAAGATGACCAAAAAGAACCACTTTTACCCTCAATATTTATTCACATAATTAATTAAAAAAAGGGAGGATTTTAACTAAAGGTTAAGTTTTGGTATTGTTCATCCACTTTTTTAGCAAATTCTAACCCTTTAGCTTTATCTTTTGAAAACTCTAGCCCTTCTAACAAGCCTATTTTTTGAGCTAGCGCCATAACCTTAGGTTCAAACAATCTATATTCAGAAATGGCATCAATCCATTCATCATCTATAAAGTCTACTACTTTCCATCGCAATGCTGCAAGATAAGTCACTCTATTAACGAATACGGGGTCCTCAAAGCTTTTCGATAACCATTGATAAAATTCAGTTAGTGAATTAAACTTGTGGTTTTCTTTAATTTTGTTATCATACATACCTATTCGTTTAACTGTTATAGGTTTAACCACTTTATTTCTCCCTCCTTGAACTTAAATCTAGACCATTATTATTTTATTTCAATTTTTGACCACAGTAAGGACATGCTTTAAATTCAGACAAAAGCTCTGAGGCACCACAATTTTGACATTTAACATATTTTTCTGGAACTGGTCTATCAGGAGGTCCATCGTAGCTTATTCTTGGATCTTGCACTTCTAAACTCATTAAATCAGCCATTTTAGTTTTGAATGAGCCTCTCCAAGCTCTTTCCCTCTCCATTTCCTCTACAGCATGAGCTGCACAGCTGAATCCTCTTGCAAGAACTCCAATGCACCATGCTGCTAATGGGCTAAAACCAAGATCTAGCAGTACGGAATCTCCAGCACCTACCATATTTGGATGCATTCGTTTTCCTTTAGCTTTTTCAAGGGCCTTTATTATCTCTAATTGAAATTGGACATATTTGCCAGCTACACCTAACTCAAAAGCCTTTCTTATCACAGCGTAGGCTCTTGGATCTCCATGCACATGTTGAGGTTGATGAATACCCATAATAGGTTTTTTAGCCTCTAAATGCTCTTTAACAAGGATTTCAGCCATTTCTTTTAGGGTTTTGCCTTCTTTTTCAGCTCGATTAAGGTATTCAGTCATTATTTCAGCATGAGACCAGCCGGGGCCATGAGCCATACCAAAAGTCATTATACCTGCTGCAAAAGCTGCGTTAATTAATGGTCTGCCTGAAGCTACTATTCGAGCTGAAGCAGCTGAAGGAGAAATCGCATGCTCACAAAAACCTCCTAGCAAATAATCAAGCATTTTTGCTTCATTAGGTTTAGGAAGTCTACCTTGAAATATTAAAAAAAGAACATCCATAAATCCATAGCCTTTTTCTACAAGCTCCGTGGTATCATAACCTTTAGCTACAATTTTACTTACAGTTTTATAAGATATGTTTGTTCGCCAGTGGAAAGGTTCTCGATCCTTAAAAATTTCTTCGAAAATCTTTCTTCTTTCTTCAAAACTCCTTTCTGAAGACAATTTTTTACAACCTCCATTTTTGCTCTTCACAAAGCAGAATATTTAATTTTTATAAAAAGCTTAATAGAACCTGATAAATAAATCTTTTGAGGCTCAATAATAAAAAAATGGTTAACTTTTTAAAAAATTCATCATCTTTTTTATTTGATTTCTAGTAGCAATATAAGCCGCTAACCAACTCTTCACTAAATCGCCTATTATGAATGGTAAAACTCCTAAAAAAACAGCTTTTTTTAAGCCTCTAAGCCAAATTGAAAGCTGCAAAATACCAAAACTATAAATAATAAGTGTTCCAATAAAATTTGAAAAAATAATCCAAACCATATTTGGATCCTGCTTAAGCTTAACAAGCTTGCCAATGATATAAGCTGCAGCTATAAAACCTATCAAATAGCCTCCGGTTGGCCCAATTAATACATTTACGCTTCCTCTTCCACCTGCAAATATTGGCAGTCCCAAAGCTCCAATTAAAATATATATTATTTGACTCAAGGCGCCTAAATTTGCGCCTAAAACATCTCCAGCCAAATATACAAAGAAAGTTTGTAGAGTGATTGGAACAGGAGTGAAAGGTAAAGGAATAAAAACATATGCGCCTAGAGCTGTTAATCCAGCAAGCAAAGCAACTAAAGGAATAGCTCGAGTTTTAAACATTTTTTTCACAGTGCTATGCGTCGCATCATCTTTAAGATGATTCAAAAACTATATATAAAGGTTTAGCTAAAACCTATTAAGTATAAAGCTTTGAACTGTAAAAATTTCTTCAAGATTCTTCGCTTTAAAACTGTTGATTCAACAAATGAGATAGCAAAAAAGCTTGCTGAAGAAAATGCTGAAGAAGGAACAGTTATTGTGGCTGAACATCAAACATGTGGAAAAGGTAGATATGAAAGAGTTTGGTTCTCTCCCAAAGGAGGATTATGGTTCTCTATAATATTACGACCTAAGATAGATCCTAGTGAAAGTTTTAAATTAAGTTTTTTAGCGGCTTTATCAGTAGCCAAAGCGCTTAATGAGCTTTACAACTTAAAAGCTGAAATCAAATGGCCTAACGACATATTAATTAATGGAAGAAAAGTCTGTGGTATATTAAGTGAAACAAACATTAAGGGAGAAAAATTAAACTTTATAATTTTAGGAATAGGCATAAATACAAACATATCCTTAGAAGATTTTCCAAATGAGCTTAGAAAAACTTCAATTTCACTAAAATCCTTGTTAGGAAAAAACATTTTAATAGATATGCTTTTACAGAAAATTCTTGCAAATATGGGTTTTTATTATTTTACTCTTAGAAATTTTCCTCAGCATTTAAATGAGTTGAAAAACTTAATGAAAATGCTTGGCTCCTGGGTAGAAATTGAAACTAGAAATGAAGTAATAGAAGGAAAGGTTATTGATTTAAACGAGAAGACTGGCGGTTTAATTGTAAAACTTAAAGATGGTAGTTTCAAAGAAATCTTTGACATAAATAATTGTCATATTAAGCAATATTTTGTCAAACCATAGCTCAGCTTCTATTTTTAACTATATTTATAAATTACTTTTATTTTTTATTAGATTAATCGTGAGGGAGTAGAATGCTTTCAAATCTAAAGTTTGGATTTGAGCTTATCGCTATTGGAATTCCCCTAGTTTTTTCATCCCTGGGAATAATTGCGATGCTATTTGAGTTGCTTAAAAGAAAGTTTAAAGTTAAAGAAGTTAAAACCGAAAAAGCTGAAGGTAAAGAAGTAAGTGATAAAGAGTTAATCGCCGCTATTGCTGCTGTTGCCGTATATACCTCACTTATCGCACCTAAGAAAACTCTTAAATTTCAAGCATATAAAAAACTTATGGAAGGTGAAATTCCAATTTGGAATTTAGCTGGAAGAATAGAGTTAACATCATAAAATAATGCGGGTGGTTAGGATGAAAAAGAAATTTAAAGTTACAGTTGAGGGAAAAACCTTTATCGTTGAAATAGAGGAAATTGCTGAACAGGAATTAACGAGTTTAAAATCGGAAGCTTTAAAAGAGGAAGCACCAGTATTGATGGAGAAACCTTTTCAAATCCAAAAAAAAGAGGTTAGTGAGAAAGTTGTTGAGGAAGCAGTTATAAAAGCTCCCATAGATGGAACAGTAACTCGAATAGAAAAGAAGTTAGGTGAGAGAGTTTCTGCAGGTGAATTAGTGTTAATATTGGAAGCTATGAAAATGGAGAATGAAATATGTGCGCCTAAATCTGGTGTAATTAAAGAGCTAAATGTTTCTGAAGGTTCCTCCGTTCATCAAGGTGATGTCTTAGCTGTTATAGAGTAAAAAGGTGTTAAAATTGCTTCCTTACGGAAACATCGTAATGATTGGAGTTGGCATCTTCTTTATTTATTTAGCTGTTAAAAAGCGTTATGAACCTCTTTTACTGCTACCAATCGGTTTTGGCGCAATTCTGGTTAACATTCCTTATGGAGAGTTAATGGCACCGGGAGGTTTTCTCAAGTTTCTATATGAGTTTGGAATAATTACTGATATTTTTCCGATATTGATCTTTATTGGCATAGGTTCTATGTGCGACTTTGGGGTTCTTTTAGAGAGACCTTGGTTGCTTATATTTGCTGCAGCAGGCCAAATTGGAATTTTCATAGCGTTACTGGCTGCTTTGCTTCTTGGCTTCACTCCTCTTGAATCTGTGGCGGTTGGAATAATCGGAGCTATGGATGGTCCAACCGCCATATATGTAACTTCAAAATTCACTCCAGAGCTTTTAGGTCCTATAACTGTATGCGCTTACTCCTATATGGCTATGGTTCCAATTCTTCAAATTCCAATCTCAAAAGCTCTTACAACTAGAAAGGAAAGATTAACTAGAATGCCTTATAAACGTGAGTCATACTCTAAAACAATTCGATTACTTTTCCCTTTAATAGTGACTTTAATAACTGGGTTTATAGCTCCTAAAGGCCTTCCTCTTATGGGCGCATTAATGCTTGGAAACTTTATGAAAGAAAGCGGCGTTGTGGAAAGATTAAGTAAAACAGCTGAAAATGAACTTGCAAATATCACAACTTTGCTTTTAGGAATCGCAATTGGGGGAACTATGGAAGCTGAACGATTTTTAACAATTAAAACATTGCTTATATTTGGGTTAGGCTTAATAGCTTTTTCTTCAGCTTTAGCTTCTGGAATTCTTTTTGGAAAACTGGTTTATTTTGTTACAAGAGGAAAAGTTAATCCATTAATAGGCGCTTGCGGCGTTTCCGCGTTTCCAATGGCTGGGAGGACTGCCCACTTAATAGGGCGTAAGGAGGATCCAGATAATTGGCTTTTATTAAACGCTATAGCCACGAATGCAGGCGGTCAAATAGGTTCTGTAATTGCTGGAGCAATTGTATTAACTTATGCCCCCATACTGCTTGGTTTATAAAGGAATGTTCCCATGCTTTCTATTAAAGCCAAGTTTCCTTCTTTTTCTTCTTAGCGCAATTAAGCAATTTATAAGTGTTTCTCTTGTATCACATGGATCAATAATGGATGTAATATAGCCTTTAGAAGCAGCCACATATGGATTAGCCACTTTTTCTCTATACTTTTGAGCAAAATCAAGAAGAGCTTCTTCAGGCTTCTCTGCTTTCTCTATTTCCCTGCTGAAAATTATTTCGGCAGCAGCTTCAGGACCCATAACTGCTATTTCAGCTGTTGGCCAAGCAAAAACGGCATCTGCTCCTAGATGCTTGCTGCACATGGCTATATAGCCTCCACCATAAGCCTTACGAATTATAACAGTAAGTTTAGGAACAGAAGCTTCTGAATAAGCATAAATAACTTTTGCACCATGCCTAATTATTCCTCCATATTCTTGATTTACGCCAGGAAGGTATCCAGGTACATCAACTAAAGTTATAAGTGGAATATTAAAAGCATCGCAAAATCTTACAAATCTTGCAATTTTATCTGATGAATCCACATCTAAAACTCCTGTAAGTACTGCTGGTTGGTTAGCAATAACTCCAACGCTGAATCCATTTAATCTCGCGAATCCAACAACAGCATTAGGCGCATAATGCTTATGAACTTCAAAAAATGAATCTTTATCAAATATTTTATTAATTATATTAAGCATATTGTAAGGTTTTTTTGGATCTTCTGGAATTAAATCTATAATTTTTTCAGGTTCATCAGGTTCTATTGGAGATGTTATTGGGGGGTCTTCTAAATTGTTTAATGGAAGGTAGCTTAAAAGCTGTTTAACCATTAACAAGCATTCTTCTTCATTTTCCGCTAGAAAGTGTGCTACCCCACTAAATTTAGAGTGAGCTTCCCCTCCGCCAAGCTGCTCTGGAGTAACTTCTTCTCCAGTTACCGCTTTAACTACTTTTGGTCCGGTTATAAACATATAACTTGTCTTCCTTACCATAAAAATGAAATCAGTCAAAGCTGGTGAATAAACAGCTCCCCCAGCGCACGGCCCCATAATAATTGATATTTGCGGTACAACACCTGATGCTAAAACATTTCTAAAGAAAATCTCTCCATAACCTGCAAGTGACGAGACGCCTTCTTGGATTCTTGCTCCTCCAGAGTCATTCAATCCTATTATAGGAATACCAATTTTTAACGCTAAATCCATAATTTCGCAAATCTTTTTTGCATGCATCTCTCCTAATGAGCCGCCGATGAAAGTAAAATCTTGAGCAAACACAGCTGCTGGCCTACCATCAATCATGCCAAACCCTGTAACTACTCCATCTCCAAATGCTTTTTTCTTATCCATATCAAACTCTACGCAATGATGAGTAACAAGTTGGTTCAATTCAACAAATGTACCTGAATCTAAAAGCTTTCCTAATCTCTCGCGTGCAGTTAATTTTCCCTTTTTATGCTGTGTTTCAATAGCTTCAATTCCCCCTCCAAGCTTAGCTTGCTCCATTACCTTTTTAAGTTCCTCAATTTTTTTTAGCAAGAAAATCCCTCAATCAAAATTTATGAATGCTTTTTATTGAAAATTTCGATTAGATTTATATTTTAATCTTTCTTTTATTTCTTATTAAAGCATTAATTTATTATATATCTTGAGTTTAAGGAGGTTAAAAATTGCCTTATCTGCTTGAATATGAAGCTAAACAAATCTTTAGAAAAGAGGGTTTAACAACTCCTGAAGGTGAAGTTGCAGAAACACCAGAGCAAGCTAAAAGCTTTGCTGAGCGCATAGGAAAACCTGTTGTAATTAAAATTCAAATTCCAGCTGGTAGAAGGGGACGTGCTGGAGGCGTTAAATTTGCTGAAAATCCAGATGAAGCTGGAAAGGCTGCTAGGGAGCTTATTGGTAAAGAATTCTTGGGACATAAAGTTAATAAAGTTTTAGTTGAAGAAAAGCTGGATATAAAAAAGGAATTTTACATCGGAGTTGTTAATGATAGAGCTGCTAAATCACCTGCTGTGCTTATAAGTTCGGAAGGTGGAATGGAAATTGAGGAGATAACTCAGAAATTTCCAGAGAAGCTTGCAAAAATAAATGTTGATATATTTAAAGGGTTACAAGTGTTCCAAGCGAGGAATGCGGCAAGGAAAGTTGGTATTCCAACCGAATTAATTAACAGCGTTGCTAATATGGTTTATAATCTTTATTGGAGAATTTATAGAAAGTATGATGCAACTTTTACTGAAATAAATCCCCTATGCCTAACTAGCGATGGAAAACTTATCGCAGTTGATGCTAGATTATCTATAGATGATGATGCTATGTTTAGGCATAAAGAAATAATTCCTGAAACTGAAAAATACTTGAATGAAAGAGAAAAACATGCAAAAGAAAAAGGATACGTTTATGTAGAGCTTGATCCAAACGCTGAAATTGCTTGCATCTCTAATGGAGCTGGCTTGGGAATGAGCGTTATGGATTATGTAAATGAAGCCGGGGGAAGACTTGCATGCTTTATGGATGTAGGTGGAAGATTCTATGAATTAGCTGGGGACGCTTTAAAAATGGTTTTAACGCTACCAAACCTTAAAGCAGTTTTATTCCATGTTTATGCAGGGCTTACAAGAGCTAATGTAATAGCTAAGGGTGTATGCGAAGCAATAAAAGAGGTAAAACCGAAAATACCAATCTTCATTCAAGTTTCCGGAACAGGCGAGAAGGGAGCGATTGAAATAATGAAAAAAGAATCTGAAGAATTTAAGAAAATGGGCTTAACTGTAGAATGGTGCTCTCACACAGTCACTGGAGAAGAAAGTCCTTCATCTCATAAAGGCGGCGTTGATGTTATTGAAACTCCAGTTAAAAGAGTTTTAGAATTATGTGGAATTAAATATAAAAGGAATCCTCCAAAATGGTTGCCTGAACATCCTGAATGGGAAAAAACCACAAGGGAAATCATGAGGAAAACTTTACCATTAAGACCTGAGCCTGAATATAAAGAATTAGCTAAATATGAGTAAAAGAGGTGAATAAAAAATGACGGTTTTTGCAACAGAAAAAACAGTAGCTTTAGTTCAAGGGATTACTGGGAAAGAAGGAGCTTTTAGAACGAAAAGAATGCTTGAGTATGGAACGAAAATTGTTGCTGGAGTTACTCCTGGTAAAGGCGGTCAAGAAGTGTATGGGGTTCCAGTTTATGATAGTGTTGAAGAAGCTGTTAAAGCTCACCCAGAAATTAATACTGCTGTTCAATTTGTTCCAGCAAGGCTTGCTAAAGATGCCTCCTTTGAAGTTATAGAAGCAGGAATAAAAAATCTTTTAATAATTGCTGAGGGGATTCCATTTCAAGATACAATGGAGATAGTGACTATGGGTAAAGAAAAAGGCGTGACGATAGTTGGACCTAACACTTCAGGAGTTATTTCACCGCCAATATGCGAGTTAGGTGCATGTTGTCAATCAGCTTTTCATGGTCCAGGAAAAATAGGAGTTATATCGACTACAGGAAGTGTTCAATGGTATGTATCTAGGCTTATATCGCTTGGAGGATGGGGTGTAAGCACAATGATGCAGATAGGGGGAGATCCTATTAGGGGTACAGATTTTCCAGAAGCCTTATTAATGTATGAAAAGGATCCTCAAACTGAAGCTATGGTAATAATAGGTGAAATTGGTGGAGACTCTGAAATCAGAGCTGCTGATTTAATTGAAAGAGGAGAAGTAAAGAAGCCTGTTATCGCTTATATTTATGCAAGAACAGCTCCACCTGGAAAAAGGCTAGGTCATGCTGGAGCAATTATTGAGCGAGGCGGCGGTGTAGAAGCTAAAGTTAAAGCCTTACAAAAAGCTGGTGCTATAGTTATAACTTATCCATGGGAAATACTTGGCGCTATTAAAGAATTAGGAATAAAGACTATCCCAGAACTATTTAAAACACCAATTAAAGAATCAAAAATTGAGGAATAAAAAACTATTTTTTTAATTTTTTGGGGAAAATTTTGAAAATTGTGTTTTATCCTGAACGATGCACTGGATGCAGAATTTGCGAGATGGCTTGCTCTATAAGGAATGAAGGTGTAATTAATCCTAGCAAAGCTAGGCTAAGAATTTATAGAGAGGCAATGGATAAATTTGCGATAAAAATTTGTGATTTATGCGGTGAATGCGTAAAAGTTTGTAACCCCAAAGCTATATATATAGAAAACGGCGTTTATAGGGTTGATGATGAAAAATGTACTATGTGTCTTGAATGTCTTAAAGCCTGTCCTCAAGAAGCAATTTTTATTCATAAAGATTTAAGGTATCCTTTATTTTGTATTTTTTGCGGTGCCTGTGTAGCTAATTGTCCCCAAAAAGCTTTAGCATTAATAAGGTGAAAAAGTTATGAAGTATAAAGGTTATATGGGAAAAATTATTAGAATAAACTTATCCTCAAAAAAAATTTGGTTGCAAGAAATAACAGATGAGATGGCTTGCAGATATCTTGGAGGAAACGGTTTTGCTGCAAGAATTCTTTATGACGAGCTTAAACCAGGTATAGATGCTTTATCTCCTGAAAATAAAATTTTCATTGGTAGCGGACCATTAAATGGAACTAGAATTCCCTTTTGCGTTAAAACTTATGCCGCTTCAAAATCTCCCTTAACTGGCTTATGGGGCGATACAAACTGCGGTGGACATTTTTCAGCTGAATTAAAATTTACTGGGCATGATGCGGTGGTTGTTGAAGGAAAAGCTGAAAAACCGGTTTATATATCAATCTTAGATGATGAAATTAAAATTAATGATGCTTCTCATTTATGGGGAAAAACAACTTATGAAACTGAAGAAATAATAAAGAAGGATTTAGGGGAGAAAGGTGCCTACAGCATAGGCATTGGGCCAGCAGGAGAAAATTTAGTTAGATTTTCATGTTTAATTTCTAATTATAGAGCGGGAGGAAGATGCGGTTTAGGTGCAGTTATGGGATCTAAAAACTTGAAAGCTATAGCTGTAAAGGGAAGTAGAGACATTGAAGTAGCAGATTTAAATGGGCTTGAAAGATATGTCAGCGAAGTCAGATTTAAAAAATTTCCAGGATCAACATTGGATAAAGGGTATTCAACCCTTGGAACACCAATGCTTCAATCAATATTTAATAAACTTGGTTTATTAGGAACAAAAAATTGGACTGATGAAGTATTTGATGAAATAGATAAAATTAGTTATGATGCTTTGCATAAATATGAAATAAAAAGATCTTCATGCTTTGGGTGTATTGCTCATTGCTGCGGAGTATACAAAGTTATCGATGGTCCATATGCAGGAGTTATGAATGAGGGTCCTGAATATGAATCGATTTACGCTTTAGGCCCAATGTGTCTCAATAGCGATGCGGCTTCACTCATAAAAATGGATAGAATGTGCGACGAATTAGGTTTAGATACGATATCCACAGGTGTAACTTTAGCTTTCGCTATGGAATGCCGAGAAAAAGGCATCTTAAAGAAAGAAGATACTGATGGAATAGATTTAAGATTTGGCAATCCTGAAGCAATGATCCTTATGATTGAACGCATAGCCTATAGAAAGGGTTTCGGTTCAATTCTAGCTGAAGGAACTAAAAAAGCAGCTGAAAAAATAGGTAAAGGCGCTGAATATTACGCGATTAATACAAAAGGGCTTGAGCATCCAGGCCACTCAACTCGAGGAACAAAAGGAATGGCCTTAAGCTATGCTATAGGCAATAGAGGTGCGCATCATCATGATGGAAGAGATTTTGAATATTCACCAAACCCGCTATTAGGTTATAATGGAGATACAGAATCTATAGAGGGAAAAGGTAAAATGGTTGCTAAAATAACTCGATGGACAGCCTTCGCTGATTGTTGTTGCTATTGCCACTTCGCTGAAAAGGTTTATGGGATATTAATAAGCCAGGAGCATGTTACTCAAATAAACCTAGTTACCGGAATGGATGTTACCCTAGAAGATTTATGGAGAATAGGAGAAAGAGTTTACACTTTAGAAAGATTATTTAACGTTAGAGAAGGCGTAAGAAGAAGCCACGATACCGTACCTGAAAGATTCTTTAAGGAACCTATTCCAAGAGGGCCTCATAAAGCTGCCATTTTAACGCAAGATGAATTAAACAAAATGCTTGATGAGTTTTATGAGGATTACGGATGGAATAAAAAAACAGGAATTCCAACTGAAGAAAGGCTTAAACTATTAGGATTATACTCTTAACCTTCGTTTTAAGTTCACTATTTTTTTATTAATTAAATATAATTAGCTTTAATTTTTTCAGAGTAATTCTTTACCATAAACTTTAAATATTGTGCCTCTTCATTTTATTTAATAGTATATAGACCTATAAAAATTTGAATTAAATGGAGGGGTCATTTACGACTTTAAAAATAACTCCTAGAAAAGTGTTAAATGCTTTAGGAGGATACTTTCTTCTATCTATATTCATTTTCTTTGTTATACGCCCTATCTTTATGGTATTTCTTAGAAGTTTTGAAGCTAAAGGAGGCGGTTTTTCATTATATAGTTGGTATAAATTCTTTTCTTTTCCAGGCCTTATTAAGCTTATTCCAAACAGCTTAGGAGTTGGCTTATTTACAGCAACGCTTACAGTCTTCCTTGCAATGCTTATTTCCTATACAATTGTGAAAACTGACGTTCCATTAAGAGGCTTTTTTAGAATAGTTTCATTAATGCCTTTAGTTGCGCCTCCATTTATAATACCCTTCTCTATGCTATTACTTTTCGGTAGAAGCGGCTTACTCACTAAGCAGCTGCTTGGATTAGAGGTTTCAGTATATGGATTTTGGGGAATGGTGATTGCTCTTTTATTTACATATTTACCATATGCTATAACAGTTATGATAGGCGTGTTTCAATCTTTAGACGTTACAATCGAGCAATCAGCCAGATCTTTAGGCGCTTCACCATTCACCACATTTAGAACTGTAACCTTTAATTTACTTAAGCCTGGTATACTTGGGGCTTTCACTATTGTCTTCTTCTTATCTTTAACTGATTTTGCAACTCCTTTAATTCTTCAAGGAAGTTTTAGAGTTCTTGCAACAGAAGCTTATTTCAGCATACTTTCAGATCCAAGTTTAAGAATGGGTTCAGTTATTTCAATTATATTATTCGCTATTTGCGCATCAGCTAATATTTTAAGTAGAAGATGGTTAGGAAAAGTTTCTTATACAACGGTAACTGGAAAAGGAGAGTTTAGAGAATTAAGCAAAGGCTCCTCCCCATATGTAAAATGGCCTCTATTCGTAATTTGCTTAGGTGTTTGCATATTTATCCTATTAGTTTATGGTAATATAGTTTTAAACGCTTTTTCAAAGCTGCCTGGTTACGACTATACTTTTACTCTTGAAAACTTTAAGCTTAGACAGGTTTCAGGAGCAGCTGCAGCTCAAGGAGGAATCGTTATGCTTAGAAACAGTGTTTTCGCAGCAACTATAGCTGGCCTTTCAGGCGCATTATTATCAGCTGCTACTGCATATTTAGTAGTTAGAGGTATTTTTCCTGGTAAAGCCTTTCTTGATCAAGCAGCTTTAAGCACTTTCGCTGTACCAGGCGCATTATTAGGCATAGGCTATATTTTAGCTTTTAATAAACCTCCATTAGCTTTAACTGGTACAGCCGCAATAGTAATATTATGCATGATATTTCAAAAGTTACCTCTCGCTTACCAATCTGTTAAAGCATCCTTAATGCAAGTTGACCAAAGCATAGAGCAAGCTTCAAGAAGCTTAGGAGCAGGCCGCTTTACAACATTTTCCAGAATAGTTTTACCTCTTGTCGGTACAGGGTTTACTGGAGGATTATTATTTGCGTTCATAGCGGCAGTTAATACGGTAAGCGCTGTAATCTTCCTTGTAACTTCAGAGTTTCCATTAGCTTCAGTTGAAGTATTGCTAGAAACAAATGAACCTGTCGTAAATACTGGAGTAGCATTAGCTACATTGCTTATGGCAATATCCTTCTTAGCTTTTGCTATTATAGGAATTATTGCAAAGAAAGGTGGCGGTAGCGCAATTAAATTTTAATAAAACTTGATTTTTCTTAAAAAATTTTTATTTTTTGCTAATGGTATAAATAATAATAGCTAATATAATTTTAACTTTGATAAAAAAAGGTTTTATGTAAATTTTACTGCCTAAACAGCTTCAGGATCTGGCAACTTAAGTTTTCTTTCCTTACGTAGTTATATTATAGTGTGAAAAGTTTTATGAATAGTCTCCAGCATGTCAATAGATTTCCTGAACCTTTCGTCTCTATTTACTGGAGTTAAATTTATTGAGTTAAAGGAAACCCTAGTCCTTTACTTAAAAGATGAATGGATAGACTCTACTATGCCCCTATAAGGTATAAACCATTATCTACAATAAATATGGACTTATCATCACAGTACTTAAACGCATCAACTATAAACCTCCCGATACAAGAAGATTTCTGAATGAATAATCATCCATATGTAAAAAACTCATTCCTATCAATATCTATCGGCTGCAAAACCGCATAAACCCGTATTCTAAACCGTTTATCTTGAAGTCATGTTTCATCCAAAGCTATAAGCCTCCTAGGAATCCTAGCAGATTTAACACTTCTCCTTCAAGCTTCCTAATCTAATTCTAAACAGCTGTCTTAAAGATTTTATGAAGCCTAGATAAAGCTCTAGCTCTTTCCTTAAACTTAAAGCTGAATATGGAAGGCTATTGCCCAATAATCTTCAACTCACCGGCAAACCCACTCTTCTCAAAAACTGAGCTTCCACAAGACCCTTAATACTAAGCATAAAATAACAATAAGCAAAGGATTGCATAAGCCTTAAGTTGTCAGGTATAGTTGCATTATCGAAAACCTTAAATATAATAAGCTAAAATCTATATATTGCTATAAATTCTTAAAATAGGGGTGTTGTTTTTGGGTGAAGAGAAAAAGGAAGCTCCTTCTAGAAGAGATTATTTAAAGGCTGTTGGTGCTGGTGTTGTTGGTTTAGCTGTTGGAGCAGCAATAGGTTATGGAGCAGCTCCAAAAGCAGCTCCAGGAGCAGTAACAACCGTAACAAAAACAGAAACGAAAACAGTAACCGCACCTGGAGCACCAGCTAAAGGAAGAAAAGTTTCAGCTTATACTTATGGTGAAGCTTACGAATTGGAAGGTTACGTGCCATTGATGGTTGATATGACTGGCCTTGATTTAAGCATTTGGGCTGAATCAACCGGTACTGTTATGGCCCGTTTAATAAGCGAAAAAGATAATCCTCAAGCTGATGTCGTATGGGAACTAGGTGGATGGGCTTTAGAAACATTAAAGAAAGAAGGCGTTATTAGAAAGCCTGATTACCCATTAGTTAACGCTGATAAGATAGATCCAAAGCTTACAGATCCTGATGGCGTATGGGTTGGTTATGGAAGACACAATATCGTAGCTGGCACTGTGAACACTCCTAGATTAAAAGCTAAAGGTTTAACTATGCCTAAAAGCTGGTGGGATTTAACAGATCCAAAATGGAAAGGCGAAATAACAATGCCAAACCCAAAAACATCAGGAACAGGAACATTAGTTTTATGCGGGGCAATTCTACTTTTCGGTGAAAAAAGAGGATGGGAGTTTCTTGAAGCGCTTGTTGCAAATTGCGCGCAGATAACTTCAAGCGGTTCAGCTCCTGGAAAACTTGCAGCTGCTGGTGAATGTGCCTTAGGAATAACCTTTGATTACAATTGTGTTAAACAGAAGAATGCAGGATATCCTGTTGAGTTTTGGTTCCCTGAAGAAGGAGGTGGATATATGACTCCTGGTGGAGCTATTGTTAATGGCGCTAAAAACCCTGAAAACGCTCATATAATTCTTCAAGCAAGCATTTCAAAGCCTATGATGGAAGCTTACTGTATTTATGGAGCTTGGAACGCTATAAGCAGAACTGATGTGGCGTATCCTGAAGAAGCTCTTGTAAAGAACCCATCGCTAAAATATGCTATAGAAAACATTAAAATTATTGAAGGCTGGAGCGAAAAATGGGTTGCAGAAAACAGAGAGAAGCTTTTAGATGAATGGACAAAACGCTTTGGTTGAACTATTGAAAAAAGTAATTCATCTATAACTTCAAAAGTAACTCAAAGAAAAATAATAAATGCTTTGGAAGGATACCCTTATCCTTCCTATCCCTCTTTTTTTTATAAGCCCTTCTTAAAACTCTTGAAGCGAAAGAAGGCGGTAGCGCAGTTAAATTTTAATCCTCATTAGGATAGGAGCATCTAAGTAGTTGCAAAAATCTTTTTTGAAAATTTAATATAAAGCTTTATATACCATTCTTTTCTTTATATTTTTAAAATAGAACTCCAATAGGAGAGGGGAGTAAAAATTTATGCCGCATGTAAGGGTGAAAGATATTGTAAAACGATTCGATAAAATGATTGCTGTAGACCATATATCTTTTGATGTTGAACGTGGAGATTTCTTTACAATGCTTGGTCCAAGCGGTTGTGGAAAAACCACTACCTTAAGAATGATTTCAGGATTTTATGAGCCTGATGAAGGAGAAATATATATAGGCGACAAGCTTGTCAATCATCTTCCGCCTGAAAAAAGAAATTGTGGTTTTGTTTTTCAAAGCTACGCTCTTTTTCCACATATGACTGTATTTGATAACGTAGCCTATGGATTAAAAATCCGTAAAGTTCCTAAAAATGAAATAAAAAAGAAAGTTACTGAAGCTTTGAGTATAGTTGGTTTAGTGGGTTACGAATCTAGAAGGCCAGATCAACTTAGTGGTGGAGAACAGCAGCGTGTTGCTCTCGCAAGAGTTTTAGTTATAAATCCTGAGGTTCTCCTTCTTGATGAGCCTTTAAGCAATCTAGATGCTAAACTTAGAGTTTACATGAGAAGTGAATTAAGAAAAATTCAACGATCTTTAGGGGTAACAACCATTTATGTAACCCATGATCAAGCTGAAGCATTAAGCATGTCAACAAAAATAGCTGTGATGAATAAGGGTAAAATAGAGCAGATTGGAACTCCTATAGAAATTTATGGCGCTCCTAAAACAAAATTTGTAGCTGACTTCATGGGTTTATCAAATATATTTCAAGCCAAAATTCTTCAAGTATCAGGTGAGCTTAAGGTTATAGAGACTGAACTTGGAACATTCAATGTTAAAGCTTCTGAGGAAACTTCAGGAGAAGGCTCAATCTATCTACTTATAAGACCTGAATCTATAGATTTAGAAAAAGTTTCTGAGTTTAATGAACCATTAAAAAGAAATGAGCTTTATGGAAAAATTGTTGAATCAAGCTTTGTAGGCGGCATAAGCAAATATGTAATTGACATCGAAAATAATTTATCTCTAACAGTTAATATGCAAGATCCATTATCAAAAGGTATAATTAAAGAGGGAGCTAAAGTTAAGGTAAAAATTCCAGAAACAGGCTTTGTAATTCTTAAACCTTAAAATTTCATCATCCAATAAAAAATTTAAGAGATATATCTTGAAAGCTTTAGTTTTAGGAGGAGCTGGATTAGTAGGTTCAGAAGCCACTAAAGATCTTAGTTTCACCAGCAGCTTCTCTGAAATAGCGATTGGAGAAATAAATATTGAAAAGGCTAAAGAATTAGCTTCAGAATTAAATGATAGCAGAATATCAGTAATTGAGATAGATGTAGAAAACATAGAAAAATTAATAAGTTTAATAAAAGACTTTGATGTAGTGGTTAACGGTTTACCATTTAAATATGATGAAAAAGTGACTGAAGCTGCTATAGCAGCTAAAGTAAATGGACTTGATGTAAGTGGACTGCAAGATTTAGAAAAACATGATGAAGAAGCGAAAAAATCTGGCGTAATCTACGTGCTTGGAGTTGGAGCAACACCAGGCGTTACAAATCTTCTCGCTAAATATGCTGCTGACAATTTAGATAAAGTATATGAAATTCAAATATCTCATGCCGCATATAGAGCCTTAGCACCATCTTATGGACTTTTAGATACAACATTATGGGAATATGATCCAACAGTGAAAGATAGATGCTATTACGAAAATGGAAAATACATTTATGCACCTCCATTTTCTGGAGAGAAAATAGTGAATTTTCCAGAACCAATTGGTCCTCAAAAAACCTACTATATACCTCATCCAGAACTTAAAGCATTACCTAAATCTATAAAAGGAGTAAGAAAAATTGAGGTTAGAGGAACATGGCCACCAAAAACAATGCAAATGATTAAAGCATTATATGAATTTGGCTTTTATAAAGATGATGCGATTAAAATTAAAAACTCTTCAATGAAAAGAAGAGAATTTCTATATTCTTATATTAGAGAGTATTTAAGTCAAGCTCCGGAAGCGAAAGAAACTGAAATATGGGGATACTCTTTAAATATTGAAGTAACAGGAATTAAAAATGGACGTTTCATGAAATTTACTTTTTTAACTTCGCATCCACCAATGGAAAATTGGGGCGGAAAATCAGCTTATGCAAAAAATGTTGGTATACCATTATCAATCGGCGCTCAAATGCTGGCTAAAATTACATCTAAAGAAACCAATTTAAAAGGCGTTCTTTCGCCAGAGCAAGTTTTTGATCCTGAACCTTTCTTTATTGAATTAGCTAAAAGAGGAATAAAAGTACATATGAAAATCGAGGGAGAATATACCTTTTAAATCTTTTTTTTAAAAAATTAAAAAAGCTTTTATAAAAACTTCAAATATACTTTTATACAAAAAATAGAGCGTTAAAAGGAGGATTTAAACTTTGGTTGAAAATAGCTTGCTCGATAAGATTCGTTTGGATTTGTTTAATTATGATGAAAAAGCTATTAAAGCAGATGTTGAGAAAGCTTTAGAGGAGGGTTCTTCTCCTTTAGAGGTTATTGATGTTTTGTCTGGTTGTATGAGGGAGATTGGTGATAAATTTGCTAGGCTTGAATTGTTTTTAACTGATTTAATGATGGCTGGAGATGTGATGAAGGTTGCTTTAGAAATTCTTTTGCCTAAGATACCTAAGGAAAAAATTTCAACTAAAGGCAAGATAGTTATTGGAACAATTAAAGGCGATATTCATGATATAGGCAAAAACATTGTATCTGCTATGCTTACAGCTTCAGGTTTTGAAGTTTATGATATAGGGAAGGATGTTTCAGCATCAAAATTTCTTGAGGAAGCTGAAAAAGTTAAAGCCGATATTATAGGTGCATCAGCTTTAATGACAACAACAATGCCAGCCCTAAAAGATTTAATAGATTATATTAAAGCTAAAAACTTAAGAAATAAATATAAAATAATAATAGGTGGAGGACCAGTAACAAAGGAATACGCCGAGGAAATAGGCGCAGACGCCTATGCTGAAAATGCGGTAGAAGCTATAAAAGTGATAGAAAACCTAATAAAGAAATAAGGAAGGTAAATTTATATTGAATTCAGTTAATTTCTTTGAAGTTTTAAAACGTTCTTTATCAGGTCCATTGGTTTCTGAAAAAGAGTTTAATCTGATGGTTTCTAAAAAACTTAAAGAAGTTGTTAAAGAATATGATATTAAATTTGATGGTGAAAATTTAGTTCCTTCTGACGATAGCTTAGCTGATGATGTTTATAAAGCTGCTTTAGATTTTTATAGCGAAGTTGGAACTTACTGTATGGATACTGAACGAGTAATAAAATTTTCAGAAGAAGAAATTAAAGAAGGCTTAAAAAATGCGCCTCATAAAGCTTTTTTTGGAGAAGGAAAAGAAGCGAAAACTTTTATACCTAGAAAACCTGAAAGCAAAGAGCCTCCATGGTGTCATGTAGGCGCTGGAATAGCTGTATCTAATGAGGAAATTCACTCTAAATTGGTTGAAGGTTACGCTAGTATCCCGGAAGCAGACTCTATAAGTGTTCCAGCATTAGCTTTTATAGAATCTGTTCCAATAAGAGAATCTCCAATAGAGTTTTATGGAGCGCTAAAAATGCTGGCTTCAGCTAAAGAAGCTTTAAAAAGAGCTGGAAAACCAGGTATGCCAATTTTAAATTTAGTTTCTACAGCAGCTTCTCAAATAGCTGGAATTGCTGTTAGCGCAGCTCAATTCGGTTTAAAGCCTTCTAATGGATGGTTAGTTCCTACTTATCCAGAACTAAAAATTGGAAATAATGAATTATGTAAAGCAGCTTACTTGCTTAGTTGGGGAGCTAACATTGGTGCTGAATATTCACCATTAATAGGAGGCTACTCTGGTGGACCAGAAGGTACAGCAGTAGTGTTTGTTGCCAACTGTATTCAAGGAATACTTGTTTTAAAATCTACTTATCAACTTGCTTGGATAACAAATGTTATTGATAGATGTTCAAGCACTAAAGATGCTATATGGGCCTTAGCTGTAAGTGGTCAAGCAATAAGCCGAAACATATCTTTTCCGCTTATTCAACTTCATTATCAAGCAGCTGGCCCAACAACTAAAATGCTGTTTTATGAAGTTGCTGCAGGCATGATTGAAATAGTAGCTTCAGGTCAAGCTATAGAAACAGCGCATCCAGATAGGGCTGTAGAGATAGATTATGTAACACCATTAGAAATGAAATTTTCTGTAGAAGTAGCTTACGCAGCAACTGGAATGAAAAGAGCAACAGCAAATGAGATAGTTAAAGAATTATTGAAAAAATATGAAAATAATATTAAAAATGCTCCTAAAGGAAAAAAATATCAGGAATGCTTTGATTTAAAAACGGGTAAACCAAACGAGGAATACTTAAAAATATACAGCGAGGTGAAGAAAGAGCTTAAAGATATTGGTGTCCCGATTGAATAAGTTCCCTACTCATCCCTTTTTATAGCCCGTCCACTTTAAGTTTTAATGCGTTTAAACCTGTATTTTAATTCTTTCCATTTCTATTTCTCTTTTATTCATTTTGTTTCTCATTATTGAGTATTAAAATAAAAAATAGAAAAATCTAACATAAAGGATATGTCTTCCTAAAATTTTAGAGTTGAAAGACAACTTTACCTAAATCAAACTTAAACGTTAAGATTGGCCGTATTAAAGCGAAAATTCCTAAAATAGGTAGGATTGCTGCTAGGGGTGTTTTAACTATCTGTCAGAATAAAGTTAAAACTGAAAAGAAATAGTTTTGTTAAGTTGTAGCTTCAGTTAACAGCGGTTATGAAGCTGATACTCCACAGTTTCTTGCTCCAATAAATTTAGCAAAAGAAATTAGTTTATAGCCTCCTCCAATTGCGGTTATCGAAACAATTTTCTAACACGACTGACGATCCATTAAAAGTTTGGGTTATACCTAAAGCTGTTAAAACATGCGTTGCAGCTGAAGGCTCTTTATGCAATGAAATCGATGTAGTTACTTCCCTTCTTGGTGATGAACCTTTAATAGGCGATATGTTAGCTGGTAGCCTTGAAATAGCTGCAGAAGATTTTACTAAAGACCTCTTAGAAGTTTAGATGGGAACCAAAAGAAAAGGTTAGAGAAAGCGTTAAAGCCTAAAGCTATAATAAAATTAAAATAATTTTTATGGTTTCTCACGTTTAACGCTACCTTAATTTAAAAGAAAACCATTCTTAGCTTTTAAAGAGAAAGGTTAATTAACTTTATTAAAGCTTTTTTGTTTTCTATGGTAAATATAAACATGAAAATGTTAGTTTTATATTGTTTACGTCTAAATTATTTCTAGTAAAGTTTAAAATGGTATTTTTAAATTAAAAAATAAAAATAACTTATGTCAAATTTAAAAGGGGAAAGGGGGCAAAAAAGATTATAATGTTTTTAATAGGCGAAGCTCTTGTTGGTTCAGGTCCTGAAGTAGCCCATATAGATTTAATTATAGGGGATAAGG
>Ga0209225_1001277_pt1 | contig 25499 bp, 31 predicted proteins | sample WasSprMetagenome_FD_184732 | JGI IMG/M metagenome (GOLD analysis project Ga0209225, IMG submission 184732) | Sulfidic aquatic microbial communities from Washburn Spring, Yellowstone National Park, USA - WS (SPAdes) (version 3) | ecosystem: Environmental > Aquatic > Thermal springs > Hot (42-90C)... | reverse complement strand
CAAAACGGCTCAAAAGCAACGTGCCAAGTATCATTGCCGTAATATAGTCATCGCTTATCGACTCAAATAGGTCTGAACCTCTACCGGCGCAGTCGCCAACATTGTCCCCCACCAAATCAGCAATAACTGCCGGATTGCGAGGATCATCCTCGGGAATGCGCTGCTCAATCTTGCCGACAAGATCCGCCCCAATATCAGCTGCCTTCGTGAATATTCCCCCTCCAAGCTGGGCGAAAAGCGCGGCGAGACTTGCTCCAAAACCGAAGCCAACAATTAAAGTTGGACTCTTGTAAAATAGATAAAGTGTTCCAACACCCAGCAGGCTTAAGCCCACAACTGAAAGCCCCATAACGGCTCCCCCACTGAACGCCAAAGCGAAAGCCTTCGCTAAGGAAGATTCAGCCGCTTCAGCTGACCGCACATTCGCCTCCACGGCTACACATAACCCTATAAAAGCGGCCAGCAGGGAAAGAAACGCGCCGAAAACAAAGGCAACTGCAACCCTCCACTCAAAAACTGAAAGCGGGATAAGCACCAATATTATAAAAATCGCAATTGTCTTGTATTGCCTCTTGATAAAAGCCTTCGTCGCAGTCCTAATGTAACCTGCAACCTCAGCCATACGCGTGTTTTTAACAGGCTCCCGGCGGATGCTCCACGCTAAATATGCAACGGCCAGCATGGCAAAGCTTCCAACAACGAGTGTAACGTATATCAAATTCATACGCCACGCTTTGCAGCCCTCAGTTTCCCGTAACTCAAAATAAACATATAGCAGATCCTAAAAAGTCTACCGATTAAAGCTCCCAAAACGGCCGAAAATTCCTCTTTTAAACATCCATAAGGCTAAAACAGATAGGTAATAGCAATGCTAGTATAAAATTAAAGGAAAACATCAACTTAGAAAGGAGATTAAAGCTTCTCTTTTACTTTCTTTTACTGAGTCTTTTCACTAAGTAAGCCACTATAACTATTGCTATGATAGTGGGGGCGAGAAAGTACACATAAAAGTAAGGATTGCTTGAAGAAATCTCTATTTTGTAGAAAATGTTTTGTGTTAAACTTCTTCCTTCCTGTGTCCATGAGATTTGGAATTGTAGCCAATTCTCGCCAGTTGTTGCCAGTTCTGAGATATCTACATCAAAAATGGCTTTTGCTTCATCGTTTGGATTTAATACTCCTAGAAAGCTTGTTGTCATTCCGCTAAAGGAGCTGCCAACCAATTTTATTACAACTTCTTTAGCCTCCACATTGCCTGAATTCTTAATTCCGACCTGAATTTTTATTCCTCTATCTCCAGGATGAATCTCTCTTGGGGAGATATTTAAATCGACTATTTCGAAATTTGCTTTTTCTGAAATGAGTAGGGGTACGGTTAAGCTGGATTTCCCATTATCGTGAACCAATTCTAACTCTAAATTGTATAATCCAGGTGGAGTTGACTCCTCTATGTCTAAATAAAACCTGCATTCCACAGGAGTGTCTGGAAAAGCATTTCCAACGTATACGTTATTGCTTTTCGCCCAGCTTGGTTTAATGCCTTCAGGCAACTTTAATGTTGCGTTTAAATGAGTGGCTTCCTCGCTTCCAGTATTGACTATTATGGCGGTTAAAATTATGTTTGAGTCTCCTGGAAAAACTTTACTTGGCGTTTGGCAGCTTCGCTGTAAAGCAAATTCAACATTTCCTGTAATGATAAATCCGAAGTTATAAACTACTTCCTGAGAACGCAGGGATTCATCCATAAATATTGCGCCAACCCTTAATGCAGTGGCGCCTGACACGCTTTTCGGGACATAAATTTTAACAGTTATTTCTCGGAATTCATTTGGGCCGAGCCTTTCAATAGTGTATACGTTGGATCCTACAATGATCAAATATGTATTTAATGGGGTTATCTGTAAAGTTATGGATAATGCATCACTGCCGCCTTCATTTTTCACCATTAACGCTACATTGTTGACGGCGTTTGAGCTCAGAGTTTCATTTAAAGGTTCAACCCTAATTATCGGGCCTGCTTGAGCATTGGCTTTATTGATTATTTTAAAAACGTCGCCAAATCCTATTGAAGCTGAGCTTAAGATTAAAAAGCAAGCAACTATTAAACAAAGTTTCCTTAAAATTGTTCGCCTCATTTCAATCTAACCTCTTCTTAAACATTATGATGCTTATGCTAACAGTTATTAACGCGTAAAGCATTAAAATTACTACTTCGCCAGCCAAATCGCTTAGTCTTAAGCCTTTAAGCATAATGGGTCGAAGGATCTCGTTAAAATGGTACAATGGTATGAAGTAAGCTATTATGGTGGCTGCTTTTGGCAGAGCCTGAACTGGCATAATTAAGCCGCTAAAAACTGCGCTTATTATAAAAATGAACGAAGATGCCTGTTGAGCTTGAAGTTGACTGTTCGAGATTGAGGAAATCATCAGTCCAAGCCCGAGATTTCCTATCAGAAACAGTAATGAGGCCAAGAATATTTCCAAAAATGAACCCCTAATCATTATCCCAAAAAATAGTTTTCCAATTGAGAATATAAGGAAGAAGTCAACTATGGAAACCGTTGCATATGCTAAAAACTTTCCGAAGATTACTTCATAAGTTTTAATAGGCGAAACTGCAAGCTGTTCAAAAGTTCCCCTTTCCTTTTCCCTAACAATAGAAATGGCGATGAGAGATACAGGTATTGTTTGAAGCACAAGCCCTATAACCGCAGGGGCAAAAAAGTCTATATTTTTTAACGTGGCGCCATACCTTACCATCCTTAATTGTTCAACCTTTAAGTAACTGCCTTTAAGTAACATTTTTTCATAGTTTTCAAGAACATTTTTCATGCCTGACTGAATTGCCTCGGAAAGGGTTGGGATCGAGCCATCTGTAATTACGGCTACATAACCAACGCTATTATTAGTTAAAGCTTCATAAAACCCCTTGGGGATTACGATAACTCCATAAACTTCACCGTTTTCGATAACCCTCACAGCCTCGTCTACGCTATACACATATTTCTTCACTTCAAACAAATTGTTCTGAAGTATAAGCTCTTCAAGTTTAACGCTAAGCTCATTTGCACCATCAAGATTTCCAATAGCTATCGGTATATGCTGGGTGCCTCCACCATAAGCGTAGCCATACAAAAACATAACTATAACAGGCAACAGTATGGCTATCCCTAAAGATCTGCGGTCTCTAAGAAGCTGCCTCAATTCTTTCTCAACCATGGCAAAAATCCTTTCATACATTTGAGTCCGCCCCCGTTAATTTTATGAAAACATCTTCTAGACTAAGGTTAACAACTCTGGTTGATAAGACATCCACATTTTCTTTCCTTAAAGCTTCAACAATTGCCGGCAAAGATTTTTCAGAATCCTTCACAACTATTAAGAAGACGTCGCCGGAGGGGATTATTCTTATAACATCATGGTTTCCGCTTAGTATGGCCTCCACTCTATTCATCGAGGTTTTAACTTGTAACTCGATTACATCACCGCCATAAATACTCCTTTTCAATTCGATAGAAGATCCCAACTTTATTAAGTTTCCATTATTCATGATGCCTATTCTTGTGCAATTTTCAGCTTCATCCATGTAATGCGTTGTAATGAGAAGAGATATGCCCTTTCTGTTTAATTCTCTAAAGTATTCCCAAAATCTCCTCCTCAAGGGAGGCTCTACACCTGCGGTAGGCTCATCGAGTATAAGCAATTCAGGCTCATGCAGGAGGGCGCATGCCAAGGCAAGCCTCTGCTTCATCCCCCCGCTTAATTTTCCAGCAAGCCTATTTCCAAACCGGGAAAGCTCCACGAACTCCAACAATTCTTTCGCCCTTCTCTCACGCTCAACCCCAGGCAATCCATAGACTTTTCCATAAAACTCTAAGTTTTCCATCACCGTAAGATCTTCATAAAGCGAAAAACGTTGAGGCATGTAGCCAATTTTCTGCTTAACCTTTTCAGGTTCTTTAACGGCATCATACCCGTCAACGAAAATCTTCCCACTAGTAGGTTTTAACAGGCAAGCTATCATACGAACAGTGGTGGTTTTCCCAGCCCCATTCGGCCCTAACAAACCTAAGATCTCTCCACGAAAAACTTGAAGATTTAGATTGTTCACTGCAACAAAATCACCAAATTTTTTTGTAACACTAACAGCTTCAATGATAAAGCCCAACTTTCCTCCTCTTATAAACGCCAAAACGCTTAATTTTGTAATAAAAATTTCGTTCCATTTAGACTCAGCATACACAAGAATTCATCTCAGTGGAAGAAGTTATATGGAAAAAGGATTTGCGGAAAATCTCCCATTAAAAGCGCAAATAGGCTACCCGGTTTTTCCCACTATTCAAATGTGGAGGACGCATCTTGTTATTTCCTTCGCTCAAGCTTTTCAACTTTACTGGGGTTACCTATGTAGGCTATGTCCGTCATTCCTATAAAAAGGCCTGTTTCAACAATTCCCGGAATCGCTTTCAGTTTTCTCTCCAACTCCTCTGGGTTTTCTATGGGTCCGAAGTCCGCGTCTATTATGAAGTTTCCGTTGTCCGTTATGACCGGCCCCACTTTCCCAGAGCCCTCTCTTACATGAGCTTTGCCTCCAAGTGTGCTTATCCTGCGGATTACATGGGCAGCGGCGAAGGGTAGGACTTCAATGGGGACGGGTTGACCGTTTTCGCCTAGCCTCAGAGTCTTTTTTCTCCAGTCTGCGATTATTATGAGTTTTTTGGAGGCTGCGGCCACTACCTTCTCTCGGGTTAAAGCGCCCCCCATGCCCTTGATTAGGTTTAGGTTTTCATCTATTTGGTCTGCCCCGTCGATGGTTAGGTCAAGCGTCGGGTTTTCATCCAAAGTTGTAACGGGGATGCCGTTATCCACAGCCAACGTAAGGGCTTGATAAGATGTTGGGATAACCTTAACGTTTAAACTTTCATTTTTTATTCTTCTGCCAATTTCCTTCGCAGCGTAAGCAACCGTGCTTCCGCTTCCGAGCCCTATCACGAAGCCGTTTTCAATATGCTTTACGGCTTCTACAGCCGCGTTTCTTTTGGCTTTCTCAAGCTCTTCGCCTTTAGGTTTCAATTTCCATCTGCCCCAGCCTTTCCAAAACCTTTTCCACTTCAGCTCGAATTTCCTCTATGCGTTTTTCAGCCTCCGACCTTGGAGGAAGCCTTGGAGAGGGTTTGCGTTTCTTTTTCGCCTTTTCTTCAGCTTCGGGCTTTTCTCCGGCTTCCGGCTTTCTAGGTGGTCTCTCCGCTTGTATAGTGACCTCTTTTATTGGTTTGGCTTCAACCTTTGCTCTAAGCTCTTCGATTTTTGCGCTTATTTCGTCGAAGCGTTCGCTGAAAAGTTTTATGAGATCTTCCTGCATAGCTTCGAGTTCATGTAAAGCCACAATGGACTCGTCCCTTGCAATAGCCTCCTTAATGGTCATCATTCTCTCCTTGTATGTTTGGGCAAGCCTATCCCTCTCTTCTTCGGTTATTTTGCCCTCTGCGTGGGCTTCGTAAAGCTTTCTTAAGGCGTCGCTGAGGATCTCCCTCTCCAAATCCAGTATCCTAAGTTCCTCCTTAGCCTTCGCGGCCTCCTCCTGAGAAACAGTTCTCACAACCTTGAAGGGTAACAGAGACCTTTTTTCCAAAGTTTCCTTCCCAGTAAGCAGCTCCCGCCTCTCCCCACCCATCTTCTTTCTCATGAAATAAACAATCGCTGCGCACGCGATTATTGTACCTAACGTTATTGTTATAAGCGCGATGGTGAGCAGGTCGTCCAAGGGCAAAAGTTTCCCTCTACCCTCCATTAGATTCTCAACCATTTATATATTTAAACTATCCAGACCTCAACGTTGGAGCATTTTTATATTTAGCTGAACACTTAAAGCATGTGGGGCTACTGCATGAACAGAGAGAAGGTTTTCAAGCACATTGAAGAGCATTTTGACGAACACCTCAAACGTTTACAGGAGCTTGTGAGGCAGCCTTCAATATCAGCGGAAGGTGTTGGCATAAAAGAGTGCGCAGCCCTTGTCAGGGACTATTTTAGGGCTTTGGGCTGTAAAGAAGCCAGAATTGTGGAGACTTCAGGCAACCCCGTTGTATACGGCTACTACGATGCCGGAGCAGATAAAACCATCATAGTTTACATGATGTATGATACTCAGCCAGCGGATGAACATGGCTGGATTGTTCCACCTTTGAGGGGCGGTTGTGGACATGGAGCCTTTTGGCAAGTGTCTTGTGGCAAGGGGCGCCATAAACACGAAGGGCGAGCTTGCCGCCTTCATAAACACGTGTGAATCCATAACGGCAGCTGGCGAGGAGATGCCTCTTTAAACCTTATGTTTGTGGCTGAAGGGGAAGAGGGCTTGGAAGCCGCCACCTTCCAGAGTTCATAAACAAGTATTTGAGCAAGCTTATGGAGGCGGATGCCGTCTTCTTTCCAACGGCAGGCCAAGACGAAAAGGGGAAGCTACAAATGACCTTAGGCGTTAAGGGCATAGCGTATTTTAAGCTTGAGCTTGACGGGAAAAGCTGGGGTTATGGGCCGACCGAGTTTGCGGATGATTCAAGCCTTAAGCACTTTGACGACGGGGATGGGAACACCGTTCTCGTTGAAGGCTTCTATGACGATGTGGCTCCGCCGAGCCGGGAAGACCTAGAGTTGATAGAGAGGCTTGAGAAAACCTTTGACGAGGAAACAGTCAAGAGAGAGATGAAAGTTGAACGTTTCATAAACGACTTCGCGGAAAAGAGGTTTTGCTGAAATACCTTTACTCGCCAACCCTAAACATCGATGGAATATGGGGCGGCTACACGGCCCAGGGACAAAAACGGTCTTACCCTACAGGATAACGGTTAAAGTTGATGTGCGCCTCGTTCCAAACATGACGGTGGAGGAGGTTATCCCAAAAATAAGGCGCCACCTCGACAAACATGGCTTCAAAGAGGTTAAAATAGTCCAGCTTGAGGAAGGCTACGGTTGGGCTAAAACAAGCATTCACGAGCCAGCAGTCCAAGCTGTGCTTAAAACCTACCAAGAATTCGGATACGAACCGGAGATATGGCCCTTCATGGCTGGAAGCGCCCCCTTCTGCATGTTCAACCGAGAACCCTTAAACCTCCCCTTCGTCATGGGTGGAATAGGCCACGGTGGAAGAGCCCACGCCCCAAACGAATACATAGTTGTCGGGGAAGGAGGCCCCACAGGAGGTTTAACAACCCTAGAAAAGTCCTATGCAGTGATACTAGACAACATGGCCAAAATGCTTTAGACATAAAGCCTCGGGCGGGATTCGAACCCGCGACCACCGCCTCTTCGGAACAACCTTACCAAGGCGGTGCTCCACCAGGCTGAGCTACCGAGGCACAGCGACACGCACAAAACTATATGCAAAAAGCGTTTTTAAAGGATTTTCGCAACAAATGGTTTATTATTCCGAACAATTCTAGCAGAAATTGAATAAATATAAGGGCTGTGCGGGGGTCGCCAAGCCTGGTCAAAGGCGCAAGGCTTAGGACCTTGTCCCGTAGGGGTTCGTGGGTTCAAATCCCACCCCCCGCACTAATTTACTAGTGATATTGTAAATACTTCTTTGGAGATGGTTGAGGATTGGAAGCGTAGGGCTGAGAAGGCTGGCGTTTCCGTTTCAAAGTTTGTTATTGAGAGGGTTGAGGATTCTATTAGGCGTGAGGAAGGTGAGGAGGGCTATCTCAGCCGTACTGAGCTTGTTAAGCGTTTGCGAAGCGCAGAAGAGGAGTTGAAGAAGCTTCGCGAGGAGAATAGGCTTTTGAAGAGGCTTGTGGAGAACCTGGACAATGAGCTTAAGCGTCACAGGGCTCAGCCATTTCTCCAAGAGGCTTTTGAGGGTGTGAGGAGGTTTGACAGGAATTTTGTAGAGTTGTTGAGGAGGGGCAGATCCTACACTTAGGAGGAGATTTTGGCGCATTTAAACGTTGATCCGTCTGATGTGGAGCTGGTTAAGGCTGTTGACAGGCGCGCGCTGTTAATGCTAAACTGCTTTTTATTCTCGATGGCAAGTCTAATAATGCGTGATAACGGATTGAGGCTAAGATAAGTCCAACATTATTTCTTGACAAAATGTAAAGAACATCAAAGTTTTCTAAGTGGTCCTCTTCATCCAAGCAAACAATAACTTTCCTTTTTCTTATAGATTTTCGAGCTTTTTAACTAGGTCACCGGTTAGCTTTCTCCCATGAATAGAATTTGAAAGTTTAGCAGAATTTCTTTAAGAACTTCGTGGATGCTGCTATACTTCCAGCAGTTAACATAGGCTGAAATTTCCTTAAAATAACTTTCAAGAACCCATTTAGCTAGAGTTGTCTTTCCGGTTCCGCTTGGTCCAACCAAGAATACGTTTTCTATGCTTTTATTGTGTAAAGCAGGCTTTAAGCATCTTTCTAACTCTCTTAATTGACCCTCTCTATGTAAAAGCCTTGTTGGAACAAAAGCTTCAGTTAAAGGCAACTCATTATAAATGATCGATTCGTCATAATCGTACATGATTTATTTTAATGGAATAAATTCAAATGATTTACGTTCCGCTAGAAATTCTGATATCAATATGTGGTGATTAGGAAACTTCAAGAGGTTTTTCTATAAGCTTCAATTTTTTGAGAATTTCCTTTCCTTGTTCAGTTACTCTATACTTCGTTAGTTTTTTGCTTCTTTTCTGATATTCCATTTCCACTAGCCCAACATTTTTCAAAACTCCTAGATGATAAGCCAATGCAGGTTTATCAATTTCTGTCTTTCTAGCTATATCGTTAAAAGCTATATCAGGCTCATTCAATATAGTGTAAAGTATCTTAAGTCTACTGTCGTTATCCAAAGCCCTGTAAATAGTAAGCATTTTTCTCGCTTCTTCCATGGTTTTCACCAGTTAAAAAATAGCTAATCAGATAAATAAATTTTTACCTGATAAGTTAAACTTTACCTAAAGCTCTAAGAAACTTATACCGAATGGAAATCATTAAAATTATTTTTTCAGATGTGGGAAAATTACTTTCTTCTTTATCGTCGTAAGCATAAACATGTCCGTATTTTGCAATATGCGTTAAATAGAGGTCTGAAAGATAGCTCACGGAACTTCCGTAAAGAGGATGGTATTTATGAAAAGTTAATACCCTAAGCTTTGGGGCTATTCTTGTATCATCATGAAATTGTGCGAATTCTGTTGCTGAGCCCCATGATTCAACATTTATGAAAACTAGGTCTACATCAGAATGTTTGAAAATAAATTCTTCAATCAAGCTCGGAGCAATATCAGGAGCGAAATCATCCTCCGGTATAAGCGCAATTATTCCATTATTTCTCAGCTTTTTTGCTATAATCCTTCTTTTTCTTAGCTCCTTTCCTCCTGCTCCTAGCAAAACAACTATTATGCATACCTCTTTAACCAATTCTTCAAATCTTTTTCTTTCATTGCGAACCCAGTCTAATAAACGACTATGAACAAGGCGACATTTTGTCAGAAAGCGACAGTTTAGGCTATTCGAATGAATAAATTTTAGTGTTAAGTTTAGTTTCATAAAAATCAAGGATCTTCCTCTCTATTTGACCGCTTAAGTACTCACTTATGCTTTTACCGCTGTGGTTATGGAAAAGAACTATGGAATATTGCCAGTCTCCGCTCAAAACGTTGAATGAAGCTTTGGCTAAAGCCATTTTGTACCTCGATCCAACATTTCCTCCTTTAGCATGGTCTAACTCTACAGCTATTCGAACGGGTTTCTTTATACGAATGTCGGGGAATTGTCCATAGGAACCGAAGATTTTCTTAGGCCTTTCAAGCATGCCTTCTCCTTCTACGCTAACGTTTTTTCTTACATCATGTTGAGGAAAAACTTCTTTGTACAATTCTTTAACAACAGAACCTACCAGTTTTCTTGCAGCTTTATCCCATGTTAACTTACCCTTTTCCACGCTTTCCAATACTTGATCAAAAACTCTTTCCTTCTTAATGCGCTCCACAAGCTTTTCAACAAAACTTTGCACTTCCATAAAATTAGGTTGCACATATAACATTAAAGCATTTATGGAATTTTTCGTTTTAATAAACCTCTTCTCTATTTCCGCTTTATTCTTTAAGCGATTTCATGAGAGGTTACTGTCCAAAGTGCAAAGAGTACAGAAGCGATGATGGCAGGGATGCTTGGTCTATTGTCTGGAAGAATGGCCTAGCTGTTTGCGAAAGGTGTGGTTCAGTAATAGACCTGTGGGTTGAGGATGGTGAAAACATATCCCGATGACGGAAGACCGAACAAATGGCCTGAGATAACGAGGGCATGCTCGCATTTCATAGGCATGGCATTGTTCGATTAGAAATTGTAGCAAGGTATGTGAAGGATGGAAAGAGAAAAGTGTGAAGAAAAATGGAAATAAAAGGAAACAAAAGAGAAGAGAAACTATCAGTTTCACAGGGAAAAGGTTGATGCTCTTAAGCTGGAACGTGAAAGCCAGAAGGGAATTTTTGGCGGGCCTTATCCATCCTACCTTCCAAAGCAGATCAAAGAGGAAGAAGATCATGTGAGAAAATTTTTGGAAGCCGAGAAAAGCTTGATGCAGCAATTGGAAGAAGGGATGAAAAACTACTTTCTTATAAAAGAAAACCTGTTTGCAGCAGCTTTGTTCTTCTATGTTTATACGGATGCAAAGGGAAGCCTAGCAAGGGTAGTTAGGGTTTCACCGAAAACCATAGCGATGCTGAAGAGTTTGCCAAGAAACGGCGAGTACATATTCAACACAAACATTTCATCGATACGCGAGAACTTCACAAAGCAGAGGAACAAGATTGCGGCAAAACTTCAGAATCCAAGGTTCAGGCAAATACACCTTCACACGATACGCCACTGGAAGGCAACCATGGAGTATTACAGGACGAAGGACATAAAGTATGTTCAATACCTGCTTGGACACAAGAAAATCGAGAATACAGACATATACACGCATCTTGTAAGCTTTGAAAACGAGGAGTGGCACGTGACCGTGGCGAAAAACCTTAAAGAAGAGAAAAAGCTAATAGAGGTAGGCTTCGAATTTTCTAGATATAGAAAGGGACGGCGTTGCCATATACCGCAAGAGAAGGTAGACTGTCAGGGGGCCGGTAGTCTAGCTCGGTTAGGACATCCGCTTGACGTGCGGAAGGTCGCCGGTTCAAATCCGGCCCGGCCCACTTAAATTTTTAAGTGAATCCTTAAATATTAGAACGCCCCCTCCATCTTATTGATGGAGTATGCGGGCTAAGTATGCGCGTCTGCTTGGGGATGCGGATGTGCGGCGCTGGTTTGATAATTTGGCCGCTAAGTCCATTGTAACCGCCACAGTCTATCTTAGAACTTTAGGACTTTATTGTGAGCTTAACAAGACTGATCCTAAGGCGATTCTTAAGGCTGCCAAGACTAAGGCTTTCAGGGATGGATTCACTGATTTCATTAGGAGGATGGAGAGGGAAGGCAAAGCTGGCTCCTACCTGTCCAGGTTCAAGAAGGTGCTTAACAGCTGGCTTTCCTATAACAGCGTCAACGTGAAGCTCAAGGTTAACATTAGAGGTGAGTCTGACACGCCAAGAATAGCTGACGAGAGGGTTCCAAACAAAGAGGAGCTTGACAGAATCCTTAGGATGGCGACGCTGAGGGGAAGAGTTTCAATTGCCTTGATGGCTTTCAGCGGGCTTAGACCAGAAAGCCTTGGAAACTATGATGGTAGCGATGGCATTAGGCTTGGAGACTTCGTTGAAGCGGAAATCCGTGAAGATGGTATGGAATTCGCCAAAGTGCCAACAATGCTTGTGGTGCGCAAAAGCCTAAGCAAGGCTAGGCACCAATACTTCACCTTCGTCTCACAGCAAACCATAACATACATTCAGGAGTATTTAGAGGATAGGGTTAAACAGGGCGAAAAGCTGACCAAGGATTCCCCGCTACTGGGCTTTGATCCCAGAGGCGTAAAAAGGAACAGGTTTCTAAGGACAACTCTTGTTACAAGGGATATACGAGAGGCCATTTTGAGGGCTGGTTTCAACTGGAGGCCATACGTGCTCAGGGCTTACTGCGACACAAACATGATTATCGCCGAGTCTAAGGGCAAAATTTCGCATCCATACCTCCAGTTTATCATGGGGCATAAGGGCGATATTGAAGCCAGATACAGCACTAATAAGGGTGTTTTGCCGCCGGACATGATTGAGGACATGCGAAAAGCCTACAAGGAATGCGAGCCATTCCTCAGCACGGCAACCCAGCCCCTAGAACAGGCGAGCATAGTTAAAGAAGCCAAAATAGAAGCCCTAAAAAGCATGGCGAAAAGCCTCTTGGGAATAGACTTGGTAGACGTTAAGGTTGCAAAGGAAAAACAGCTTGGAAGAGAACTAAACAAAGACGAGGAAATAGAGCTTTACGAGAGAGAACTAAAAAAGCTTAGAGAGGGAAAACACAACCCTCAAAGAATAATCCACGAGAAAGAGCTTGAGAAATACTTGGTTGAGGGATGGCAGTTCGTAAGTGTACTACCATCACGAAAAATCTTGATCAAAAAACATTAAATGTGTACAGTGACGCTGTTCGATTTCATGTCTTAGAAACCTTTATATTTGCGCTTCTACATTTCTATATTCCGTGGAATCTATGAGCGAAAATGCCGAGAGGAAGGCGGCTAAAGTTGTTGAGTCGGTAGCTGAAACTGTTAAGACGAGCGTAACTCTTACGAGGGATTTGTGGCAGCAAATCAAAATAGAGGCCATAAAACGTGGCTTAACGTTTGCCCAAGTTGTTGAGGCTGCACTACACAAATGGCTTGAATTAGAGGAGGAAAAGAAGAAAACATGAATGTAACCACCTTGCATAAATTACGGATGTTATGCTACTTTAGAGTTTTTTGGTTTATGATTGGAATGCTAACAGGCGTAATGTTGTTACTAGCGTTGCCGTGGATTGCACTTGGAATTGTTTTGCTTCTCCTTCTAGCCCCAATGGTAGCCTTTACGGTAATGCTTGTTATGGGCATCCTCCTCGTTGTCGTTGGTTTAATCGGACTTATAAAAACCATTTAAAGGAGCGGAAATATGGCCGTTAAGGTCAAGCGATATAAATATCCTTATGATAGGGCAGGTTACAATGTCCAAAAATATCCGCCCTCAATCGGTTTAGACCCAGATAAAGTTAAATGTAGTAACTGTAGACACTATGATGAGGATAACAACTTCTGTTTACTTCATAGATATGCATCAAGCCCCAATAATCGTTGTTGGTATTTCGGTAGGAGGGGTTTATGATGTCTTATGGATCTTTAGAGCGCAAGTATGGCTTTTTGCCCAGAGTTCCTGAGCATATAGTTGAGCAAATGATGCGAGAAGTTAATGACTTCGCAACTTTAATGAAACACGACTTCGAAGGAGCTAAGAAAACTGTGAGCCAGAACATTGAATGGCTAAAAGAAAACAAGGACTTCCTAGGAAAAGCTGTAGAAGCTTCCGTTGATAGCGCATTGGAGCTTTATGGAGAAAAATTAAGCCACATCGATTGGATTAGCTTACGAACACTCCTTTTGAAAGGGCAACTATTGGTCCTCCAACTAATAAATGAGGCATTAGGTGAACATATTTAATTGGTTTGATTTCTATGGACTGGAAAGACTTCTTAAAAACAATGAAAGATAAGCATATCTGTGCATTCTGTGGTCTAAGCCTTCATGACTTAAGCGATGACGAAGTTAAAAAGCACCTTGCTCAGAAGCACCGGGAAGAGATGTTAGATGTTTTCAGGCAAATGGTGCAGTGTCATCATTACTGTCCATTTCACAGAGGACAGGGTCGACATGCAGTTTTCGTCACATGCGACCAAACAAGATGCCCAGAATGCGGAAAGGATCTGACACCGTATCGCGTAAATTTTGTAGCCGGATTCCTGGCAAAAATGAGCGTTTAAAGCGATAACGTAAGCTTTTGAACAAGTTCTCTTTTCTGTTATCAGCGATTAACAGAAGGTAGCCAAAACTTTTAAAGATGAAAATTCTATGAATTTCTGTTAAATTTGCGTGAGAGTTATTAGAGAATGGAGAAATTAAGAGAGGCTGTTGTTCATTTTGAGCTTTATAGGCTTTTGAAGAACTGTTTGGTTTTGGGCGGTTATTTTGATGTTTATGTTGAGCCTGAGAAGAGTGTGGGTGGCCGTAGTGCTGATTTAGTTTTAACTCGTAAAGTGGATGGTCAAGACAAGAATTTAATAGTTATTGAGGTGAAGGGTGCAAGGAATAGGTTCTCTGTTTATGACAGCAAAGCAAGGGAGCAGGTAAAAGCTTACGCTGATCGTCTCGACGCGGATTATTATAGTGTCACCAACGGCTATGTCATCTGGCTATTCAAGAGACCTCACAAAGATTACGGCTACTATCGATTTGAGCTTAGTGAAGATTGTGTTAAGCGTTTTTTGAACGACCTATTCGAGATGATTAATGGTGAGAGGGAAGAGCTGAGCTTACAGAAGGCTCCATCAATTGAGGAAATTGTAAGGTCAACGAACAACTTCGCTGAAACGATAAGGAAAGTTTTGGAAAGCCTTAACGGTCAGCATAATTTCCGTCTTGAAATTGAAGATAAAGGGAAAACGCGTATGTTCTATCTAAGTGTCGGAAAGTTCAAGTGCTTATTCCGCTTGGGCATCCCATATGCACAAACCCACGAAAATAAACCATTTGTAGACATAAGAATAAACGCGTTAAAAAGAAAACTCGGCGTGGAAAACGTCAAAAAACTGCTAAACGAGCTGTCTAAAATCTCAGGTTTTGAATGGGTTAAAGACTGCAACATCAAAAGAGAATTCATTTGGAAATATTTAACCACGCCTGAACAACAAAGCATGAAGAAACTGGAACAAGAGCTAACCAACTGGCTCCTAAAACTTTCCACACTATCAAATTGAATAAACATTCTCACATAACCCAACAAATATTTAAACCACAAAAATTGCAAATAATCGCAATCACCACTTTGTTCTATTAGCGATGATTAAAAGTACATTAGCTAAACTTTGAAGAAAAAGTAAACAAAATTGTGGTGGTTGGAGTGTTTACATTTCTCTGTTTAAATTCTCGGATAGTTTTATTGAACTTCTGAAAGGTTCTGGGCGTTTGAAGCGGCAAACAAGAGTGGGCTCTTTTAGGGTTACTCTTTAAATAATAGGGAATTTAAGTTTTTATTAGGTCGGCCATGCGTCTGGTGGGTAGGGCAAAGTCTAAAGCGGGTGCGATCATCATCTTATATGTCTGTTTATTTTTGAGTGTGTTTTCTTCATTTTTTAAACAAACACTTGCTGTAGAGGTAAACGGTTGGCTGGAAGTGGTTCAAACAGATGCTGGATATTTCATTAATAGCCTCACGCCTAACGGCAACTTGTCTTTCAGGTTCGAATTCCACGGGAAGGAAATTTCAACGGTGGCGTTTGTGAACAATACGGGTGGATATGCTGTTGAATATTATCTGCCAGTTGAGGTTTGGGAGTATGAGGACGCAAATGGAAATGGATATTTCGACTCCAGTTATGCAGATTGGATATCGGGTAAGGCAAATGAAACAGTCTTCGCCTACTACAAGAACTTTTGGTTTTCAGGAATCACCAACATTACCACTCGTAGCGATGATATGGGAAATGTTGTCTGTGAATGGACCGTAAAGGGGGATGCAGGGCTCGCATTCTCACATCTATGGCTCGGAGAAGGGTTCCCAAGTTCATACCCTGAAGGAGAGATCCTTGTGCCCATAAAATATTCATTCCATTATTTTCCCCTCAATGGAAGCTTAAAAACAGACTTTAGCATAGAAAACTTCACAGCGAGTAGTGCGAAATCTCGCCTTTTCATTGAATTTTCAATGCGGTATACCTCTATGAGAGAGGAGAAAGTGAAAGTGGTGATGAATGCAGAAACGGTGGATGCTAACTTAATAGATGGACCTCGTAAGATTAATTCGACAACAATTTTGTTGGTAGTCAATGATAGTGTCAAAGGCTTCTTTGATTTTGGGGGAAGATGCGAGATAGATAACTCAACAGTCACCCCCATTGGAGTAATTGTTCCATGGATTGAACGCGGCTATCACATTTTCCCTCCGACATACAATTATAGCACTGCAGTGGGGATTCAATTGAGCTACCCTCATGTTGATGAAAAATTAACCCATGATCCAAGTTTTGGTTTGAAAACATCAAGTCAAATGATTCCATCACAAAACCCGCCAGAAAATAACTGTGAGCCTCCATGGGAAACACTTCTCATAGCCGGATGTATAGCACTTACAGCAATAGCAACAACGACCATTATTCTGAGATACAAAAGAAAGCTCCACTGATACACATGCAGCATACTTTTGTAATTCTGTTAAGAGACACTAACAGAATATGTTAAAATTTATGTTGCGGTTTGGCTGTCTTCTCTTTAAATGAGCAAAGGTGAGTGTCTATTCGGTTTTCTTTAATGTCTTCTTGACTTTTATAAAGTAGGCTGATGATGATGCAGCTATGGCTATCACTGCTATTGCGGTTATAATCCATATTAGTGGGAAAGGCTCTACTTGCAGATTTGGTTCCGATACAACTTCTATAGTGAAGTAAACCCTTTCTGAAGCCCCAATATTTCCATCATCATCCTCAGCATAAACTATTATATTGTGGGAACCAGCAGCCAAACCTGTTAGGGTTGCATTCCCAGTTATGGTGACGTTGGCTTGTCCGTCTAGGCTGTAACCCATCCAAGAGGCGTTTTCACTTATGGTAAACGTTAATGAAACATTGTTTATAGTGTACGTCTCGTTTTTTGGGGATAAAATGGTGATTTTGGGAGGGGTGAGGTCCCATGGAAGTGCGACTAAGGGGCTTATGAGGGGGTAGTTGTCTTGATTGTTCTCGTCGATAATGTATGGTGTGTCTCCAACACCGTCCCTGTTATTATCTGTGCCATTATAGTCGCTCCAGTAGTTGCCGCCTGAGGGATAACCATTATCCCAGATGTTCACTGAAATGGCTGAAAACTCCCATTCCCAATGAATATCATAAACTTGTTTCGCATTGTTGAGGAAGGTGTTATGGTAAATAGTATTGTTTTGAGACCCGAAAAGGGGGACATGCCCACCAATGTAGATGCCCACCCCGTTGTTGGCTATATAGTTTCCAATAATAGCGTTCGAAGACCCGAAAAGGTCAATACTGACACTGTTGTTCATTATGTTATTCCTATAAACAGTGTTATGCTTTGAACATTCTGTGTATGAAATACTTCCGAGCACGATGCCACGTTCATTTGCTATTATATTATTTCCAGATATAGTGTTGTTTGAAGCTATCCAAAACCGTATTCCAAGGCGGTTATTTTTTATATTATTTCCGGAAATAATGTTGTTTGAAGAACCATTGAAATATACGCCTATGTCAAACGCTTTGATTTCCATATTCCTAATAATCACACCGCGTCTATTTGTCAAACTTATCCCTATTCCGCTTCCTGCTCCCTGGAGAGAACGACCTGCGCCATCAACTATAATGTCATCCTTCTCCACAACAATCGAACCAAAAATATCATCGGTGAAAGTGTAAACGTTCCCATCGCGCCGAATCTTATTCGTCCCCTCAACACTTCCATTAGACCTTATGTAAACCGTCCCTTCTGCTGCCATTGAAAACCGGAGTCTCATCACCATGCCAGGTGAAAGCAACAAAAATATAAAAGCCCACAAAACAATCTTTTTCATATCGCGCGCCTCCATGTATTCTGCTCCTCCTTTTTTATAACACTAGAAAATAAATGCAAGCATAGTGTATTCGCCAGAGCCGCTATAAGAGTGCACCATGTAATATAGTGTCCCAGAGCCCGTACAGGTGACTATTTCATGAGCCCATGATGAGAAGCCTCTTGCATCATAGCTGCTTGTTGTGGGCGGTGAATTCCATTTAAGGTATAGGTCGAAATCGCTGCCGTCTGGACCGGCCAAGTAAACCCATGCGCGGCCGGAGCCAGCCAAGGAGTAGGTGGAGGTTGCTCCTGTGCCGGATAGTGAACCAACTTTTCTGCCACTACTTGCGGATGGGCTTCCGGCAACCACATTGACTCTCCAATTGCCGCTTCCGGACCAAGAGTCTATCATAATGTAAAGCGTTCCCGAACCTGTTATTGTGAAGTATTCTGAGGAATAACCCGTGAAACCCCTCGCATCGTAGTTGCTTCTCGTGGGCGGCGAGTTCCATTTCGCGTAGAGGTCAAAGTCCGCTAGTTCGTTTCCCACAAGCACTACGGTATATGTTCCAGCAAGGTTGGGTATCGAGAAAGTGTAAGTGGCACCCGTGCCTGACAGCGATCCTGAACAACTAGCAATTTCATTTCCTCGATAAATGATCGAGTAAAGGTAATTCCTATCTTCGGCGTCCACATCGCCGTCGCTGTTGAAGTCGCATCTTGACTCCCAATTCGGGTCTCCACGCACGCTCGGGTAAGCGTAATTATTGAAGATATTCCAGTCAGTTTGGTCTGCATCGCCGTCTCCGTCAACGTCACCTGGACAATACTCTTTTACAAAGTTCGCTGTTACAGTCCAGTCTTTGTAAAAATTCCAGTATGCTGGGTTCGGATAATATGTGGTGCCATCATAGGTGTAATATTGGAAAGTGTATCGATACCCGGTATAGCCGGGTTCCCAAAAATCGTTCACAAAAACCGTATGATATCCTCCAGTTATCTTAATGGTTGAGCTGGTGTTTGCGAGATTATGCATTAGGTCGATGTAAACGTCTTTATTTGCAAAATAATTGCCATATTGATCCTTAGCGAGAACCGTGAAGCTGTATTGGTATAAACGTATGTTTCCGTTTCCGTAGACGCGCATTGCGCCCTCATACCAACCCGCAGGAGGATCGTTGCCGGGCCACCATGTCTTAAATCCTGTGTAAAGTGGGCACTGAACGAAAGAAAGCCCAAACCAGTGTATCGAAGCCAGATTTAAAGCATCTTTTATTGAATAGCTAAGGCTTAAAGCATAATAATAGAACTTAAGGATGAAGTCTTTAGCCAATACCGTGTAATTCTGAAAACTCCTGTAAGCCAAGGCAGGAGACGCCTTATAAAAGCCTATGAAACAATAAAGACCGCTGTCAGGATTGGCGTAGCCATCAGTGCTTAAGGTAGCTCCATGAGTCCAACAATATGGCATCCCCCGTGGGTGACTATCGCCAATTTCATTTCCCTGAAAACATGTCCAAAGGAGTACAAAAAAGTGCTTGCCTAAACCAGTTTTAACATAGATCTCGTCGTCCCAGATTGTGGCGCCTTGGCTGTCAAAATAATCGTAATGCAAATAGCCATCCCCATCTCTGTCCATGACACCCCCATGCCCAAAATGAAAAATTGCCACACGATGGAAACCTTGCTCCTTACTAGAGGCCCAACTTAAAACGTTACTTTTTATTGTACCAGTACCATAAGCATTATTGACTTCATAACTATTCAGCGAAAAGAAGGATGTTAGATTTCCACAGATATTTTGGGCCGCAATTTTCTCATATTCAGGCTGGTAGTAGATAGAAGCGTAGTTTATGGCACTTCCTGTTGGTTTAGGAAGAGAAGTTGCGCTTGCCACTTGTATTGATTTAAAAGTTAAAGTGAATACAACTAGAAGAAGCAAACTCGTCGTTTTTAAATGGTTGAATTTTTGCAGGTTATTATGTCTTAAAGGCTTTCTCCTTCTAAAATAGACCACTGTCGCCCCAGTTATTATGATGCTTAAGATGAATAGTAATTTTAATGAGGATGTTGTTGGATTTGCATTTACTTTATCATTAGAAAATTCTTCGTTTGAATAATGTTCAGCCACTTCACTGGGTTGTTCATCACTATATTCATTAGAGGGAAGAACACTCCCAAATGTCATCAAACCGATATAGCTGATTTCACCAGTGTCTGCCCAGACCCCAACGTCTATTCCGGTAACTCCGCCTGGGTAAACTTTATCTAAGCCCAATGGAATGAACCATTCAGGATATAATGTGAAAGGATCTCTGCCGCGTGCCTCCTCTTTACTCATATAATTTACGAAAGATAGTTTTGGTTTGCCTATTTCCACTATGTTGAACTCGGTTACTTCTATCCATGTATCGTTGCCTATGTACGTTTTCCAAGAATAGTTTTTGGCAGTGTTAACCGCGATTTCAATAGCTTCTTTTTCATCGACTTTTATTACGTAGCTACCAATTTTATAAAGCCACCAACTGTCAGAGAAGTGTTTTAGGAATCCATTTTCAAAACTCAAGGACACACGCTTAGAGCTGGCTTGAACACCGTTAAATGTATATGTCCATACGAATTCTGTAAACCTCTGGATAACAGTTACTTTAAGCGTAACATTTCCTGATGTTTTTGTGATGTTTCTATTACCATCAATTTCGTCCAATATGCTACGCATTTCTTGGATATATAAAGCTTCAGAGTAGGCATAATATCTGCTGAGAAAGCCCTTAGCCATTTCAAGGATGTCGGGGGTTGCCGACTGAGCCATATGTGGCGAACCAACGCAGTCACTTACATATATCAGCTGTAAAGTCTTGTTCACAAATGTACAAACCACCCTGAGCCTGCTTTCACTAGACTCAAGAATGCATTCTGTATTCTCTTGCGGGAGAACACCTAAGTATAAGTCTTTGGGGTATTCTTTTGTTTCAGTTGCATATTTTGTTAGGTCGAGACCAACCACGTCCTTTAAAATAGCCATCATCTTCTCATGAGTCGACGTTTCTGATGCGTAAGCCTTGGGTATCAGTGATACCACTACGCCGGAGCTAAGAATTAAAAGGAAAACTGTTAAGAACAGGAGCTTTAGTCTATTTTTGTGGAATCTAAGCGGCCTCTGCTCGCCCCCCTTCTCATGTGGCATAGGTGCTCTGAAACAGCTGCTATTCTGAACTACTCTCTTACCATGCCAGCTTAAGCCAAAATAAACCTTCACCTTACACCCCATTAAACTTGAAGTACACCTTTGGTATAAATTTTTCCAATAAGCTTTTCACAACCAAGAATTGAACCGCTTTAACCACGACTTGAAGATTAAAAATTCACAATGCTGCTTGTTCTGTTAGTAATGTGTAAGCGAAAATAGTCTAGTTTTATGGTGGTGTTTTTGGCGTAAAGGATTTATATGGCTGTCTTTCTGTTTTTCTGTGGAGGTGTAAAAATGGCTGAGGAAGTTGTTGAGGAAACTGCGAAGACTGTTAAGACAACCATTAAGTTGGCGGATAAGCTGTGGAGAGACGTTAAAGTGTTTGCCGCAAGGAAGGGCTTGAAATTGACGCAGGTTGTTGAGGCAGCCTTGCGGGAGTACCTTAAAGAAGAGGGAGAAAAAGAGTGATTCTTTCAAGGTTTTTCTGGCTGTTCATCGGCGTTCTAATAGGGCTCCTCCTGTTGATTCCAGTTTTGGCTATCGGTGGCTTTCTACTCTTGTTGATAATGCTTATAACGCCTTACCTCATCCCGTTAGCACTAATAATTATAGGTGGGCTTCTAATCCTGCTGGGATTAGCCATTCTACTCTGATGCACACTTTAAAGGTGGAAGTGCCTGTCCGAAATATCTGGTCCTTGGAGCCTGGCGAATGCATAGTGGCAGAAGAAATTATGGATAAGCTGAAGTGTGAAGTGTATTTCCCGGTGCGTGATGTTGGTTTAGACTTGCTGGTTGTTAAGGGTGATAAGCACGTGGGAATCCAGGTTAAGGAATCCCGTTATTACATGAGCCGTAGATGGAGAAGCGGGCATGTTGGACATAGTTGGCATCAAATCAAGAGAGCGAAATTCGTTAAAAATAGGGGCAAGGTTGATTTTTACGTTTTCCTCACTTACCTACCACTTGTCGGAGAACATAAGATAAGCCGTTTCGAAAACAAGTTCCTCATTGTTCCAACTGCGGAACTTGAAAAGAGAATGACTGTTAAAGATCCGGGGAGGAAAGGCGTGTATTCCTTCTGCTTCCACTTTGAAGGCTCAAATGTTTGGGATGAGAGAGTAACCGTTGGCATTGATAATGAATTAACGAACTACACCAAGTTTCTCGATGCCTGGCATCTTATTGAACAAGCATTAAAGTGAGGCACATTCCCAGAGGCTGGTTTATCGCGTAAATTAAATAATTTTTGAGAAGGTTTCGACTATTTTCTCCTTTTCTTTGTATATTTCGGCTTCTCTTGCCTTGATCAGTAGGTTGATTAGGTCTACTAAAGGTTTGACTATTCTTGACGTTATGAGATAGTCTATTACTTCATGCTTTAAGGCTTGTATGGCTTTCTCTTCCTCAACTTCGTATATGTATATGGTGTTGCCCTTAACTTCGCCGGATAGGCTGTTGGGCGGATCAGGAGTCCAAACAACCCGCAGATCCAAGTTAAGCCCTAGCTTTGTAAGTATTCTTTGAAGCTCCTCCTCGAGTTTGTTTTGGACGGTCGCCGAAGCCATAAACAGGGACTCAAAGAACATTCCGAATGCGAAGCCTTTCATGGAGTACGTGGCGGAGTCCGACGACAGGGAGTTCATGTCAGCGCTCTTCACGTTCCTTGAAAGATCGAAGAGGCGCGAGGTTTTCACGGCCGTCAGAAACAACGAAACAATCGTCAAGTGCCTCAAGCTGACAGGAAGGGCGCTGCTGTAGCGAAAGGTATAAGTGCGGAGGCACAAGCTTTTCAGCTGGTGCGCAGTTTGCAATCCATCGGAAAGGACGACCGAATAAAAGCTGATGTTGCACGTGTGGAGAGAGCTGACGTGGGAAACGCCATTACCGATCGCAAAGCTGAAAGGATATTCATCGGACGAATCACACTTAAAAGCTTCGGCCGCGTCGGCAGAATAAAGGTGCCCGCTGATGGCGGTAAGGCTGAAGCTTAAGATCAGTGTTAACCAAAGGTCTGCTGAAGCCGTAGCCCTTCTCAACAGCGGTTACGAGGCTCCCACACCTCAACTGCTTATTTCGATCGACTTAGCCGTTAAACTCGGACTTTGGCCACCTCAAAGCGCCTCAGAGGTGACTTTGGAAACTGCAGGGGGACCTTTAAGGGCTTGGTTCTATCCGAGAGCGGCAAAAGTAAGCGTCGTAGCGGAAGACATCGAATCGGAGGAGGCGCTGGTTGACATTGTGGTTTCTCCCCTTGCAGGTGAACCGCTGATCAACGATAAGCTGGCGGACGAGTTGAGAATTGCTGTTGAATCCTTTGGGAAAGGGCTTTGGCGGTTCACATGGGAGCCTAAGGAGAAGCTGAGGAAAAGCGAAAGAACATAAGCCTCCAGTCTTATAAAATGGGCGCCCAGAAAACCTGGAGTTTTAACTCTGGGATGAATGGGCGAAGCTTAAATTGTTGGGAAAGCATAAGAGCATGTTGCAGTGGCCTATAAGCCTAAAGCCCGTGTTGGCTGAGGTGGCAAGCTTTAGCTCACGCCTTAACGAGAGGCATGGGATGGGGTGACTCCCCCGAACCAGCAGGTGAGGAGACAGGCGTAAAGCCTGCTCTAAACGCTGGAAGCTCGTGGCTATGCTTCCAACAAAACGAGCCGGAGGGCTGTGAAGCCTACCAGGGAGGAAAAGCTGGAAGCTCCCGGCTTTAGCGGTGAAGAGGGCGTCACACCGTTTACATGAAGTTGACAAGGAAGCCTACGGTTTTAACAGTGGGATGAATTGTCGAAAGCTTAATGTAGCTTAGGTGATTTCATGCCGAGCGAGTCGCTCGTGAAGGTTAAGAAAAAGGCTAAGGTTCTTGAGCTTCGTAAAGGCAAGAGGAGCTTTTTAGGCAAGAATACGAGAATTTTCAACGCTACCTTCACGGAGACAAATCTGCGCTACTCTACTCGGCTACACGCCAACAGGCTGAAAGGCTTCTTAGGAGGTTGAAGGGGCTAAGACAGCCCACTACGCGCCAACACTAAACAAGGCGGAAGCCATCTTAGCGCCGCTTAGAGAATGCTTAAAATTAGCCTAAAAGAATAAGATTTAAACGAAACCCGCAGATATTTGCATGATGCCAAATAAGTGAAAGGACTAAGTGCTCCGGTAGTATAGCCCGGTCAAGTATTCCGGCCTTTCGAGCCGGAGACGCGGGTTCGAATCCCGCCCGGAGCATCTACAACTTGGGTCCAATTCTCTTCTTCCCGCTTTTAAGTCTTCGAGCCTCCATATTCCGGAGGCAAAGTTGGAAATATACGAGTTTGAAACTGCCATTAAAAGGTATAGAAGAATAATTGCAGGGCTCAGGAACGGTGAAAAAGCGCTTTCCTTCCTCGACCACATGGCTTCATTGGGACTTTCGAAGGCAAGCCTTGCAAAGTACGCAGGCCACCTCATAACGTTGCTGAGGGTCATCGACTTCGACCTTGAAAAGGCAACGAGGAAGGATGTTGAGCGGGTTGTGGCGTGGATCAACTCTCAGAGGTTTAAGGAGTGGACGAAGCGAGATAAGAAGCTCATTCTCAAGAGGCTGATCCAGTATGCGAAGCTTGGCAGATGCGACAGAGACGCGACGTACCCACCAGAAGTTAGCTGGATAAAGAGGAGAGAGCATGGAAAAGACGGCAGGGTCACGCCTGAGGCGCTTCTTTCACGCGAAGACTTTGAGGCCATGGTTAAGGCCGCCGACAACGCCAGGGACAAGGCGCTCGTCTACACGCTTTTCGAGGGAGCGCTCAGGCCTGGCGAGCTGCTCAGCATGAGCGTTGGAAGCGTCGAGTTCAAGGACAGGTACTGCCTTATAACGGTGAACGGCAAGACTGGCTTGAAGCGCTTACCGCTAGTAGCATCCTACAGGCCGTTGCTGGAATGGTTGGAGCAGCACCCGAGGAGGACAGACCCCTCGGCGCCGCTTTGGTGTTCAATGGCGACGAACCATAAGGGTGAGAGGTTAAGCTACAGACACTTCCGCCTCATAATCAAGCGGCTTGCGGAAAAGGCTGGGCTTAGGAAGGCGGTTTGGCCTTACCTCTTCCGCCGCTCGACGTTGACGGCCCTGGCGAAGGTTTTCACTGAGGCGCAACTGGAGCAGTACGCAGGCTGGGTTCACGGCTCGAAGATGAGCGCCAGGTACGTGCACTTCTCGGCAAGGGACCTTGAGGACGCGGTGCTTGAGCTTCACGGTATGAAGGCGCCTAGGCATGCGGACGTGCCGAAGCTGATAGAGTGCCCGCGCTGCAAAGAGGAAAACCCGCTTGGAACCGTGTACTGCCGCAGGTGCGGCTACGTTATAGACAAGAACGTTGCGGCGAAAAAAGAGGAGGACGAGCGGAAGAAGGACGAGCTGCTTCTGCAGCTTGCAGAGGATGTTAAGCAGCTTAAGGCTACTGTTGCCTTCCTGCTTTCCTCTCAGCAATCAGCTTCTCAACAGTTGCCTCAATCTGCTCAACCTTCCGCAGCAGCTCCTCAAGAGCCTTCCTCGGCACAAGGACGTGTTCCTCAGACAAGCGCACCACCGGAAGGCTCCCAGCGCCCAAGCTTAA
>Ga0209225_1001273_pt1 | contig 25548 bp, 30 predicted proteins | sample WasSprMetagenome_FD_184732 | JGI IMG/M metagenome (GOLD analysis project Ga0209225, IMG submission 184732) | Sulfidic aquatic microbial communities from Washburn Spring, Yellowstone National Park, USA - WS (SPAdes) (version 3) | ecosystem: Environmental > Aquatic > Thermal springs > Hot (42-90C)... | reverse complement strand
ATATGAGATCTCTAGGTTTTATAGGTATTTTAAGAAGCATATAATTAAGTTGATATGTCTGATTATCTAACTTTAGCATCAAGCGTTTAGCGTAAGGTTTTCTATACCATTTCTTATGCTTCTTTATAATGCTAAAGGCTACTTCACAAGCATTAAGAATATAACGGGTGTGCAGACTGTATCTTTCCTTGAAGTATTGATACATTTCAGCTATCAGCCTGAACCTACTTTTGACTTTCTTCTCAAGTCCAATTCTAATGGCTTCATTTACTATGTCTTTGAAGGTCTCTAATAGTCTAAGAAGTTGTTCTGTAGGTTGAATGTGAAACTGAACCGCTTTAACCACTAACACACCTTAAGATAAGACAATAATGTATTTAGACTCTATGCCACAAATATGCATCAGAACAAAAATGGATAAAAAATATTAATAACATGTACATTCGGTTTAAGAGAAGTGAACCTTGAGCCTACAACTAGTTGAGGATAATAGAAATGACTTGCTTAGAAGAAGAGAGATTAAGTGTATATTCAGCTCTATGGCTGGATTGATAAAAAGACAAGACGCCATTAATATTTTAGCAAAAAGTCTTAATTTGGACGCCAAGAAAGTCTACCTTATCTCTTTAAGGACAAAAGCAGGAACTAGAGACGTCTCAGGCTTATTTTATGTTTATGATAAACCTGAAGACGCTAAAAAGCAACTTCCTAAGCATCTATTCTTGAGATTGCTATCAAAAGAGGAGAGGGAGAAGTTAATAAAGGAAGGAAAAGAAAGAGTGTCTGAAAAAGCAAAGAAGGCGAAGGGGAGTTAAAATGGCTGAAGAGAAGAAGGTTAAGAAAAAGGTTAGCCCACAGGTATGGAAGTTTTATCAGATTAGTGGTTCATCTTTAGTCAGGTCAAAGAAAGAGTGCCCAAGATGTGGAAGAGGGGTTTTTCTTGCAGACCATGCAGATCGATTAACATGCGGAAAGTGTAGTTATGTATTATTTAAGAAGAAACAATAGCCTTGCTTATCTCATCTCTTATAACTTTTATCACATTTGGGGCAAGAACTGTTTGAAAAGGTGCTAAATAATCTGAATTTAAGGCTTCTTTAACTATATCAACGCTTCCAGCTTTAAGATAACCTTTTAAGAATTCTTGTGTTATAACTCTTGCTCCAGAAGCGTTCAAGGTTAGCTTGTTAGAATAATAAAGGAATAATGCTATATCCCATGCTTTATCTCCGTGCTCACTTGCCTGCTCTAGATCTGTAATAAAGATCTTCCCATTTGAAAGTATTGCATTACTAGGCTTCGTATCACCCAAAGAATAGCCATACTTATGAGCATGTGCTATACTCTCCCCGTACATAGAAATTGCAGACTTATTTGCATCATATCCACTTAGTATATCCTTAACAATCTTGCCAAGGTTCATCCCTTCTATAAAGTTTGTAACCATTATCCTTTTGTTCAATACGATTGAGATTATTTCGGGTGTGTTCAATCCAATCTCCCTTAACTTCCTCATCGCAACATACTCTCTCCCAAGCCTTGTAAGAGATGACATCTCAAACCATCTCGTAGGTAACGCCCATAGGTTCAAAAAAGCCCATTTTAGGGTTTTAATGTCCTTAAAGTTCTTCACAGCAATATTAATTACCTTATCCCTATCTTTTAGCATGTATACCTTTAAAGTTTCATAAAGCTTCCCTTGAGGCAATTGGATTATCTTAGTCTCCTTACTCAAACCGAGATAGCTTAGTATCTGTTGGAGCCAATCATCGCTCTCGACTATTAATAATCCTTCATCTATTCTCCAAAGGTTCTTTGGGTGCTTTATATCTTCTGGTACATCTACAATCTCTTTTGAACGATCGATCTTTGATAATATCTCCCTCTTTATAACATCAAGACCTACATGACCAGCATATCCATGAACAGCATAAGATATCACGCCTCTCTTTGTATATGATAAAGTTGTCTTGATCTTTCCAACTTTTCTTAACCTAAGGTATTCATCTTCCATCCTTAGAGATTCTTCATCTAGCAATGATACCAAACCATAACTTTCCATTTCTTTTAAAGGCTTGAGAAAGCCTTTAAGGGCTACCTTCAAATTCTCTTTTCCCAATTTACCAGTATAAGTCTTCACATAACTATATAGGGCTAGAGGGTAAAGAGATGCCCTTTTCTTAAGCTTTTCAAACAAAATATACTTTATGGGGATGATAAGTTTAGTTGAGAAGTCGCCATAAGCTAAGGCTACATCATCAAGAATCTCAAAGGTAACCCTTCTTTTTAACTTAATTTCAACATCTTTGATGAAATCTTTACCTATTAAAGCTTCGTAGACATTTAACAATCTTCCAGCCACAAATTCACCTAAAGAAGCCACCTCAGCATCCTTAACCAAAGATTTGCTATCAACGGTTAAAGCGGCTAAATCAATCCCTTTTCTAATGTAATTGTACCTTACCTTTGGCTTATAATTCTTAAGGGCAACTATAACATCATAATCACTCTCTTCTCTTGCATAACCAGCTATTCGTGAACCATAAGCACATATGGCTGAAATTTCTTTTCCTTTTGTTATGTCTTCTAAAGCTTCAATTATGAGGCTTCTTTCTTTCTCCTCTAGTCTATAAACTTCTTCATTCCTCTTATTTTCGTTCATAAAACCTTTTTTCAAGCTCCTTAAGTCTCAGCTTTAAGGTTGGATCGATCTTCATTTTTAAGATAGATGATACCGGCAATCTTATTATGTTATCATTAGGTGACAGGTTTACCGTGGGCAAACCCCTCTCTATCCACTCTTTTAAGGTCTTCTCATTCAGTCTTTTATCTTCAAGACCGTTAGAGAATTTCTTTTTAACTAAATTCACTAGTCGTTTATCATTAAATATTAAATTGGGCTCAAAGAGCCTTTCATAGTCTGAGTAAAGAGATTCAAACAAGGAAGTTGAGATAGAGTCTGAAACTATGTCCAATTTGCTAAAGCGCCTCATAAACTCTATGTAGTGCAAAAATTCATGGGCCAAGACTGCTCTTATAGTAGTTTTTAAACCAAAGGCAACAAGGGGTGCTGATATTTGTATCAGTATCTCTAACCCTAAGACTCCCTCAACAGGGATCGTTCTTGCATAAATGACTCCTATCTGGCCTTTTTCGACCTGACTTGATGACAAAGGAAGTATAGGATCAATATAATAAGAAGGGTACTTTAATCCTGAAGCACTCTCGATCTTAGCAATGCTCTCATTTAAGTACTTCATTCTTCTTTTGATCTTATCTAGAAGAGATGATGGTAGCTTTCCAAACCTCTCAGCTTCCTCTAGCTTAATCAAAGGGTCCAAATCATCCTCAGCCTTCTTTAAAATTCCTCCAATATAAGTGTGAAGATTCTTCTTTATTTATACTTAAAATCTCAACAAATAATGTCAAGATAATGGCTTAAAATGGAAGAAACAAACTTATGGGACGCAACCTTTGCCATTAAAACAAATAATATTCAGGTTCCTTCACTCTTTTTCTCATCTCTATAAAGGTCTCTGTGTGCAAGATACCATTTATCTTGCCGATCTTCTCTGATACAAGATTGTGCAATTCATCCAAGGACTTTGCTCTAATTGAGACGATTAAATCGAATCTTCCTGTAACTTCAGAGACTTCTTTTACTTCCGGTAGTTTAGAAAGATCGTCAAGAATATTATCTCTCAACTTCGAATCTATATCTACTCCTATCACAGCACTTACAATGTAGCCTAATGCTTCTTCGTTCACTGCGATGGTAAAATTCTTGATAATATCCCTCTTTATGAGCCTCTTGATTCTGCTGTAGACCACGGAAGGGTTTACGTTGATCTTTTTGCTCAGCTTCGGGACTGAAAGGTTAGCATTCTTTACTAACTCTGCCAGTATTTTCATGTCTATCTCATCGATTTTTCTCATGACCGCACCTTCTTCAAGAAGACTTGATTAATTCTACTTAATAAACTTAATTTTTTATATGAAAATTAGACCAAATAAGAATATTCCTCTGTATTATGACTTAAACAATGAAGAAAGTATTCATAAACGCTGAAAATATACAATAAGTAGATTTAAAAAAACTTAAGTCATAATATGACCAATTTTTATTAGTAGCGAGGTGGGGAAGCCAGGTCTATCCCGGCGGGCTCATAACCCGCAGATCGGTGACTGAGCAAGCTCAGCCGAAGGTTCAAATCCACCCCTCGCTACTAATAAAATCGCTTGCTTGTCTCTTTAACCACACTTTTTTTGACTATCTCCTCTGGATCATGATCTAACAATCTTGTTAGCTCATCTTTTAATTCTATTATATTTTTTACTGCGTTGTTTTCATAGCCTAACTCTTCTCTGAGCTTGTCTAATGTTTTCTCGAGAGGAATAATATGGCTTATCTCAACTATCTTATCAGCAAAGCAAACTATCTTCTCTTCCAAAGATTCTGGCATGTATCTTCCTTTTGGTAAACCTAGTTTTTTGGCTTCTTCATCTGATATTCCTCCTCCAACATGTCTCTCTGCGATTCTAGCAATCCTCTCATCGATGCCTCTCTCCCTCAAAAGCCTCCCACCTAGATACCCATGAAGAACCGAATGTGTGATAACTCTGCCTATATCATGTAATAATCCACCAACTCTTACCAGATCCAGATCGACAGAGTAGCCTTTTTCTTTGAATGCCAAAGCTAATATAATTGAAACTTCACTCACGGTCATACTGTGCTTTATGAGAGCTTCAGAGCTATTTTCTTTTCTTAGTAGATTTAAGGCTTCTTGCTCTTTTATCAACTATTCTCATCCTTATAGCTAAAGTGCCCTCTTATAAATCATTAAATTATAAACTAGCCCTTAAATTCACTTCTTTTATTGGCATTCTCCATTTCTTCTGTTATTTCCTTTATCTTCCACTCTAGAGCCTTCTTTATTTCACTATTATCCACTAGATTAAGGATTTTTCCACAGTTAGGGCATCTAAAGAATAACTCTATAGACTCTTCGAAGGTCCTTTTTGGGCACGTAAGCATACCACAATGGTAGAATTCATGGCTATTCTCATAATTTAACCTATCTTTAAGCCTCATTAATGCTTTTTTCTTTTGAGCTTCTATGAAGTTATCTGTCTGGTCCCTTTGAGCCTTCCATCTATATACAAACCAACCTTTCTTTAAGTCACGAACTCTTATTCCACTAATAAGGGACTTCCCAAACAAATCATACAAAGCCTTCCTAACAACATTTATCTTCAACCCTGTAGCACTAGCTATCTCCTCATCTGTTGCATTTTCATTGTTAAGTAAAGCTCTTGCCACTCTTACGTAATCTTCGCCACCTATTAGACCAGATATCTTTACAAAAGCGTCTTCATACTCAATCTTTGAGTGCTTGCTCATCGTTTTCTTTTCCTCCAAAAAGATCTTCAGAATTCAATGATTTATAGGAAAGCACATTATCATTTTATGCAAAATTTGCTTTTAAAACTTTCCAATAAATAATTATGGACACTGTTAAAAGGACTCGTTCATACATCACGACAAAGACGATTAAACATGACTTTCAAAAATCTTATTTGAATAGCATCTAATTGATGTTTTAGTCCTCAATTATCCTAATAATTTTTTTACCTCTTTTCATAGGCATTATTTTTATTTTCGCTCCTTTAAACTCTTTAGATAACTCTTTACCCTCGAAATAACGATCCAAAAATATAGCTAAAGCTGAGCATTCAGAGTGGGGTTCATTGCCAATGGCAACATTAAAATCAGATACATCTTCAGAGTAAAAATCAGATGGAACTTTCTGGCTACCCACTATCACCATCACATCCTTGCCTGATGACTTTATCCTTTTCATTACATCACTGGTCTCTATATTTTCACCATAAGCTGTCAAATGAACAGTAATGCCTCCTTTCTCTCTCCATTCTTTTACTGCCTTCCTCCATGGGATGCCCATCTTAAAGAAGAAAGGACCCCCAAACCTCTCTACAACTTTTTCAACAGTATTCTTAATGTCTTTATCTTCTACGTCAGACAGTATCGCACCGGATGCACCAAGGGCACGAGCAGTCAATATTACATGAGTAGTCAATCTCTCATCTCTTAAACGATGCCCCCATCTTAAGACTACAACTTCTGCCATTTTAGTTCACTAATTTACATATTTTGATGATAATCGCTTAAACTTTCTCATAATCTAGTTAAAGGAGTATGAGCATATATCATCTCATTTATCTTGGACTTTAAAGCATCTATGCCAAATCCAGTCTTTGCTGAAGTTATCACAACATTCTGAGAGTTCATTCCGAGGGCTTTTATTTTATCTTCAATTTCATTCATACTTATAAGATCGGACTTGTTAAAAATAGGAAGAACGTTCAAAGGAGAGACGCCAAGCTCGGCAAGAACGTTCACACAACTTTGATACTTTCTGATCATATTTTCAAGAGGCTCGCTGGCATCTATTACCAAAAGAACTAAGTTAGCATAAGTCAATTCTTCTAAAGTAGCTTTGAAGGCTTCTATCATGTATGGTGGAAGTCTGCTGATGAAGCCTACTGTATCCGATACTAATATTTTTGATCCTGACAAATGTAAACTTCTGGTGGTAGTTGTGAGAGTGGTAAAGAGACCTTTGCCTGTATCTTTGCTCTCCCTTACTAGCACATTGAATAAACTGGTTTTGCCAGCCCCAGTATAGCCTGCAAAAGAAATTAGAGGCAAGTTCGTTCTAAGCCTTTGAAATCTGTAAAGTTCGCGCCTTTTGCTAACTTGTTTCAATTTTTTCATTATGATTGCTATCCTTCTTTTTATCATTCTATAATAATCATCTACATCGTACCTTCCTAGACCAAAGAAACCTGGCTGCTCTCCCATTTTAGCTAACCTTACCTTCTCTCTAGCTCTAGGTATTTCATACCTTAACTCAGCAAGCTGAACCTGCAACTTAGCCTCTGCGCTAGATGCTCTTTTGTTAAATATCTCAAGAATCAGCCTTTCTCTATTAATGACTTCTACTCCAGCGAGCTTTGCAAGGTTATAAATTTGAACCGATCTTAGTTTTTCATCAAAAAGAATTACATCAGCATTTAGATCCTTTATTATCTCCTTTAACTCTTTGGCCTTTCCCGATCCTATACCGTACTTTGCTCTTAGTAGATACTTTTGAGTTATTAGTTTGACTACTTCGTAATCTGCTGCCTCAGCCAATCCTAAGGCTTCTTGTATTATAAATTTATCAGGATATGTTACAAGAATTGCCTTCTTCAAACAATTTATTTTATTTTTTATGCATAAGATAAATGTTATCCTAAAGACTAACTCAAAACTTTAAGTTTCTAAAGCATAAAATAAATATATTAGAACAATTATTTTATAATTCCGACAAAATCTTGGAAGAAATTAGCCCAAAAAGAAGAGTGATTGCTGCACTGAAGGGTGAAAAGATCGATAGACCTCCTGTAACTTCTATTGGAGGGTGCGAAGGAACTTTAATAGTAGACGTTCAAAAAGCCAAAGGAATCTACCTGCCAGAAGCCCATAAAGACTCTGAAAAGATGGCTAAGCTTGCTATAGCAAGTCAAAAGCTAACAGGGCTTGAGAGTGTGAGAGTTCCTTTTGATTTTGTTGTAGAGCCTGAAGCTTTAGGGTGTAAGATTAAGTGGCCTGATAAGATAGACCAAGAGTTGACAATATTGAACCATGTATATAAAACGCCAGACGATCTAGTTTAGCCAGAGAATTTGCTCAAGAAGGGCAGAATTCCCATTGTACTAGAAGCTATTAGGACTATTAAAAAAGAGGTGGGAGAATTTCTCCCTATTGTAAGCTTTATGGCTGGGCCTTTTACTCTTGGTGGAGGTCTTGCAGGAACAACGAACTTCTTAGTTTGGACACTTAAAAACCCGTATTATGTAGAAAAGTTCGTAGAGTTTAGTACAGACATTGTTCTAGAGTATGCTAAAGCGCAGTATAGTGCAGGTTCAGATATAGTAGCAATCTGTGAACCTAACGCATCTTGTGATATGATAGATCCAAGAATGTTCAAGACTTATGTCAAGCCAGCGCTTACAAGAATTACTGATGAGTTGGGAGGACTAAAAGTTTTGCATATTTGTGGAAAAGTTGGTCCCATTATACATGATATGGTTGATTGTGGCTTTGATGGAATAAGCGTAGAAGAACCCCTTGACATAAGAAGGATTAAACCGTTAATTGGCGATGTCAAAATTTTAGGCGGTGTACAATCAAAGAACTTGGCTCTTAATACTCCAAGTTCTGTAAGAGAAGAGGTTAAAAAGGCTTTAGAGGCTGGGTTTGACTTAATTGAAGCTGGAGAGGGAATCTTGTTGCCAACTCCTCTTGATAACATAAAAGCCATGGTTGAGACTGTCAAAGAATGGAAAACTTCGTACCAATAATTGTTTAGAATTACTTAAATTACTCATTATAATACTTTATAAAGATAAAATCTTAAGAACCCCGAGTTACCAGATTAAATGGTTTGAAGAACGAGAAAGAAGGCATAATAAGTTTTATTAGGTTAATAGGTAATCTGAAGAAGATAAAAAGGGTTGGGTGGATTAAAAAAGTTAATGTCAAAGAACCAGAGTCTGTAGCGGACCATTCCTTTAGAACTGCTATTCTTTGCATGCTTATTGGAGATATGAAGAAACTCAATACACTGAAGATGTTAAGGATGGCTTTGATTCATGATGCCTGTGAATCTGTAATCGGGGATTTAATCCATTATGAAGATGAAAAAGAAGAGCTACAAAAGAGGCAGTTAGAAAATGATGCTATGATAAAAATCCTATCCCTGCTGCCAGAAGATATGAAAAAGAATTATTCTGATATTTGGAAAGAGTTTCAAGACGGGGCATCGACAGAGGCAAAGATCGTAAGGGAAATGGACAAACTTGAGATGGTTTTTCAAGCCCTTGAGTATGAAAAGGAAGGTTATGATAGAGAAAAGCTATCAGAATTCTGGGAATCAGCGGAGAATTCTATAGTTGATTATGATGCCAAAGCCATATTCAATTTACTCAAAAAACAAAAATATGAGTAAGCGAAGTTTCAATATGTATAAGATTGATAAATAACTATTCGAGTATAAATTCCCATTCACCAATAGTCATTAGGCTTAGGGTCTGGTGAAGCGTTCTGGCACTTTTGTAAAGTTATCAAAAATTTCTGTTTCATGGAAAGCATTTAATTCCAAATTTGCCTTCTCAATGCTCATATACTTTATAATATCGTTGGCTGAAACTTCGCCAAGCTTTGAAGCCATATCTAATTCAAAATTATCTTCAACCCTAAGAAACCAGTATGCATCCATAAGTGCCTTAGCAGAAACTCAGCGTACTCGATCAAGTTTTATTGCTGAGCTCTTTGAAATTAAAACCAAACAAAACGTGCCTTTAAAGTATTCTAACATTAGGGAAGGATTATTGTCTAAAATTGTAGAAGGCAACTGTACTGAATCGATAGCTTCCACATTAGCCTTTGCTACTTATCAGAGCTTGACTTTAATCACTTTCTTTTAGGAACATCTTCAGGTGGATCATCAATCCCTTTTTCATTTAAAATAAATACAGCTTCTCTTTCAGGATGGTAAGGACTGTCCATCATCCTTGCTATCCTGTTCTTGCCAGCTTTTCTTAAATATATTCTATAGGTGCTAGTGTGAGCTACTACATGGCCTCCTGTAGGTCTTGAAGGATCACCAAAGAATACATCAGGAGCTGCTTGAACCTGATTCGTTACTACTACTGCTAAATTATGAACTTCAGCTATTCTTAATAAGTTATGCATAAACCTGTTCAATCTTTGCTGCCTATCTGCTAAAGTTCCTCTACCCAAAAACTCAGCCCTATAATGGGCTACGGCAGAATCCACGATTAGCAACCTTATCTTTTCTTTATCTATTAGTCTTCCAACTTCTCTAACTATCAGCTCTTGATGTGCACTATTATACGCTTTTGCCACTATTATCTTACTAAGAATTTCTTCAGGATTTAAACCATAATTTTCTGCTATCTCCGCTATCCTTTCAGGTCTAAAAGTATTTTCAGTATCGATATAGATGGCTCCAGAATTTAATCCACCTTGCTCTTTTGGCATCTGAACTTTAACACATAAAGTATGGCATATCTGGGTCTTTCCTGAACCATACTCTCCATAAAATTCTGTTACAGCTTGAGTTTCAATACCTCCTCCTAGTAGATCGTCAAGATTCTTTGATCCAGTGCTTATTCTATCTATGGCTTGGCGCTTCTTGTAAAGTTCTGTAGCAGATACAAACTCTTTCTCAATTCTTCCCAATTCCACCAATCTTGCTCTTGCCTTGTTGATAAGATCTATCGCTTTACTTAAGTCGATATTAATTGCATCAGCTATTTCTGACGGTCCTCTAGACACTAAATCCAGTATGCTGTATATACCAGCGGCTGTGAGCTTCTGTTTCGTCGCTGGTCCTATGCCATCAAGAGATTCTAGCTCAAGTTCTTCTTCGTTCATGATCATTTGATTAATTCCAATACATAAATATTAATGTTAACCTATACCTAAACGAAACAAGTAAAAATCCATTAGGGATCCTTATAGGATATTGTTACTTAGCCCTATATACTTCCTCAAATGTCCTTTTTAATCCTCAATTTTATCCCATTTTTTCCTTATTTTTTCGTTAAGTCTAAGATCAAATGAGAAATTTTGAGCTATACACTAAAAGTAGCTTAACGTTAAGAATGAAGCGCCCCCTCCAATAACCCCTGAAAACATTATCGGTACTAAGAATATTTTTAGAGTGCCTATGACTTGACTAGGTAATGAATTCCAAAATTATGTAATGATTCACGAAGTCCATCTTCACTATCCACCAAGATTATGGGACCTATTATTGTAGAAGTAGTTGCAATCCATCCTTCTGGTAAGTTTTCCTTATTGTAGTATATGTAGGTTCCATTACCATACTTCTCACTATAATCTTTGAATGCTTTTTATTGATCGCTCATATCTGGATAACAGTAGTTAGCGGGGCTCAGTAGGTTAATTGAGAGAAAAAATGACCTAACATCAACCATATATGAGCGTTATTGATTTTATATGTTGTTTTTGCAAGATTCTTTAATTTTAGATTCTAGCATTCCCATTTCCATAGTAGGATAATACACTTCCAAAGTCAGGATCTTTGGTAGTTAAACTTACTGCTTGCTTAACAGTCTTACCATTCAATAGATGATTTATCAGTTCCAAAGTTGCATAATCAGAATAATTTGAGTATACTCCTTTATCCCATGCTATATATGCTGATGCACCTTTATGGATAAAGGCTTTAGCCATGGATTTTGAATTTAATCCATAGCAACTATCAACTATTATTATTGAACCATGAAATTTTGCATAACCTGTTGCTTCTTCAATCAAGCTTGGAGTTACAGCGTAGAAACGTTTTCCTTCTACTTTTCTTATCCTAACCCAGCCCATAATTTGCTCAGTGAAATATTCAGAATCTGCATAAGTGCCAGTGAAGAATGCAACTAGATTTGGCTCATAAGCAGTATGAGCTCTTAATATTATGAGTTTGTAGCTAAGGCTTGGGAGAACTCTAAAGAGCTCTACTGTAACATCATCTCCAACATACATATCAACTTTAAAACCAGAATTTGATAGAGCTTGATTTGCTTTGATCAAGAAGTCTTGATTTGGATCCATTATGTAAAGAGAGTCGATTATAGCTGCTTTGAGCTCACTCTCATAAGAAGTATTTGTAGAAGGGTTGCTTGTCAGATTAATGCCAATATATAGAGTAGCGATAGTAGCTATTACTAAGCCTATGATGATTATTAATAAAAAGTCAAATCTAGGAAATTTACGAATACGCTCATTCTTGTCGAGCTTCTTGACCCTCTTTCTTCTGGCCTTACCCATGATATATAGCTTTAATTAAAGGATTGGTTTTTAGGCTTTATGATAATGATGATTTTCTAGATAAGCCTTATGACAAAAACGCTTAAGAATATCTACCACGCTCTATCTATTGCTTTGGTTTTCAGAGTTGTGGTCAATGAGTGGTTCAAGCTACCAAGGTTAAGAAAAGAATTTTTCATAAGTCTTATGAGGTCAGGTTTGATATATGACAAATCTAAAGGCTTTAAAGTCGATGCTAATAGCGATTTTATAGCAATATCATCAATCTTAAAGAGAGCTTTAGGAGAAGATTTGGAATTCATTCCAAAGTGCTTTTTATGTGATTCAACCATAAATTGCTACTCTTGTGCATATTATCTAATCTGTAATGTTAAGAATTCAACTCCAAACTGCCTTTGTGATAATTGCATCGATGATGAGAACATATTTGCCCTTTATAGTAAAACTATGATGAAGAAGATGAGTTGATGAATAATGATAAAGCATATAGTCTTGTTCAATTTGAAAACAAATGTTTTAAACAAATTAGATGATTTTATAAAGATAACGAAAGAGACGCTATCCAAGATTCATGGAGTTCAGAACTTATCCATTGGATTATCGATCAAATCTGATGCAAGATACCAATACTCTATAATCATGGACTTTGCTGATGAAAAATTGTTAAAGGAATATAAGGCTCATCCAATCCATGTAAAGTATCGGGATGAGTATTTCAAACTAAGTGTTGAAGAATATATTTCTCTTGATTACAAATTAATTTAAACAAGGTTTGAAGTAAGGTTCACGATTTATTACAGCCTTTAGATAAGCCTTAAGAATTTTAGAACGATCGTCCTCAACAATAGCATCATTTATATATATTTTATTATCATTCCTCATCAAGCATGGCTTAAAGGCTCCATCATTCGTTAAACGAATTCTATTACAAAAGGCGCAAAATTCTGTGTTATCTATTGGATGAACTACCTCAACAATAGCGTTACCAAGATCGTAAACCTTTCTTCTATGCATGGATTCTCTAACCCATGATTTTAAAGCTCTGTTCTCAAGAATTCTCTCAATAAAGCTTGGCTCTAAATGCATTTTATCATAAAGCCCGCTCTTTATCTTTAAAGGCTCTAATTCAATAACTTGGATTTGGGCATTAATTTCACTTGAGAATTTTATGTAATCCTCAAGCTCATCATCGTTTATCCCTCTCAAAAGTACCATGTTTATCTTTAAAGGTGTTAATCCATGTTTTACAGCAGATTTAACTCCTCTTATAACAGGCTCAATTTTACCTTTTGTAACTTCATAATATTTTTTTGGATTTAAAGAAGGTATGTTTATATTAACTCTATCTAATCCTGCTTTCTTCAAAGAACCAGCCAAAGGCTCTAATATAGACGCGTTTGTTACCATGGATAATTCTTGAATGCCTTGAATAGATGATATTCTGTTCACAATTTCAATTATATCTCTTCTGATCAAGGGCTCACCACCAGTGATCTTCACTTTTTTAACACCGTAGCTTGTTGCAATTCTTACGATTTCTTCAATGCTCTCTGGAGTGAGCTTATCTTCTAGAACATCGTTACCTTCTTTATGGCAAAATATACAATCAAGATTGCACTTTGATGTTACAGATATGCGTAAATTATAAGTCAATCTTCCGTAAGAATCTAGGAGCATCTTCTCACATTCTTATGAGATAAACCATATGAGGTAATTCTGGCAAAATCAAGCTTAAAGCTATTTCTACAGCGTTTGGTGAGCCTGGCAAGCAAAATATAAGTTTTCCACTTAAAGTTCCTGCTAAAGCCCTTGATAGATAAGCTGGAGAGCCTATCTTCTGATAGCTTAAAGTTCTGAATAATTCTCCAAATCCTTCTATATGTTTATCTAGTAAGGGCTTTATCGACTCGAAGGTTACATCTCCTTTTGCCAAGCCTGTGCCTCCTGTTAGAATTACAGCATCAGCATCTTCATCATATAAACTACGTAGAACTTCCAACCTTATCATCTCTATATCATCATTTACCAGCTTTCTTGATACTATTTTATGACCACTTGCTTTTATCATGCTAACGGCTTTTGATCCGGATTCATCTTCAACAGCTATGCCTTGAGAAGCCTTTTCATGCCTAGATGAGCTTACAGTTATTATTGATACATTTATGCTCTTTGGCGCTAATCTTTTATGCTCTTCAAAAGCCTTTGTCACTTTCTTTCACCTTTGAATTTAAGGCTAAGGCTGGTATATTTGAGTGGTTAGCACACGTTCATACAGCTCCAAGTTATCTCTAACTCCCCTTTCCAAACTGTAATCTTTCTCATAAATATCTTTTGCCTTGGCTCCTAATGATTTTCTTAGATCTTCGTTAGAAAGAATCATTATGAGTGCTTCAGACAACTGCGTTGAGTTTCCAGGTTCGATAAGGTAACCGTTGACTCCTGGCCAGATTTGCGTCATTATCCCTCCTGTAGCCGATCCGATCACAGGCTTACCGAATGCCATTCCTTCTGTGATCGTTAAGCCGAATCCCTCCATGATCGAAGGTAGCACTACGACATCACATGTTTCATACGCTTGCATCAGTTCACTTCTAGTGATGTTCCCAGTGAAAATGACATAGTCTTTTAGATGCAATTCTTCCACAAGTTGCTTCAGATTCTGCTCATAAATCTTCTTTTCACTTGCTTTTAGAACATCTTTTGTCATAGAACCATTTCCGATCAATACGCATTTTACCTTTGGAAGAACCTTAACAATGTCCGGTAGCGCCCTAATCAACCTATCTTGGCCTTTTAACGGATCTATCCTTGCAACGCATAGGATGATCTTCTCATCTTGATCTATTCCATACTTTCTTCGGAACTCATTCTTTTTTGGTTTTTCAACAGCTATGAAAGGGGGTATGCATGTTATCTTATTCCAAGGCAGACCGTAACGGATGGCAGTTGCTACATAATCTTTTGTGGACAATACCACATTGTCGTACTCCTTCATATATGTGACGATAAAGTCCATCCACGCTTTGGGTGTATTCTCCGTAATTGGAATGTGCCAAGTGAAAATCTTAGGTATTTTGAGATCTTTTAACATCGATCCGATTAGGAGTACTTGGAAGTCGTGTACATGTAGAAGATCGAACGGTTCTTTTTCATAAACTTCTCTCACCATTTCGGCAAAGTGTGAATTGACGGTCACGTACTCGTTGAAACCATAAAGATGCTTATTTATCAATTTCTCCTCAGACGTCTCTACACCATGGAAGACCTTCAAAATGAGCTCCTTGAACCTTGTATAGCCTTCTATTACTCTTGGGTTTGGCTTTTCCTTTGGGACACGGTAGACCTTTATGGCTTCAATTTCTTCCTCAATAGATGAATCCTTAGGACGAAGGTGTATTATAGTTAGCTTGTGACCCAGTTCGTGGCACCGGCGTCCAAGCCAAAGAAGGTAGTAGGAAACTCCCCCAGTGTATGGGAAGAAGGATTGACTGACAGCGCATATCTTCATTTCGAAACCTTATCCCAAGATCTTAAGAGATGAATACTCACGCTCTTTTTGCTTCTTCAGAGAAGAAGTGTATTCGGAAAGGATAGTCATTACTTTATCAGCTTCAGCAGAGATCAGTTTTCTGAGCTTTAATTGGGTAAGACCCCTAAGCAGCACTTCCGGCGTTTCAGGGTTCTCAAGTAGGTTAAATCTGGAACAGGAATTGAGCACCTCCTCCTCAAATGAAGCGTCTTGTTTTATCGTCTCATGGAGCTTATCTTTTACAACTCTGTCAAAATTCTTCATCATTATCTTGACGGACGTCTTCTTAAACCAAAGCAATCTATGGATACGCTTAACATTTATAGGGGAATATAATGCATACCTTCGTCCAGCAAATGTCTCATAATATACTAAATATAAGGGTATTTGTAACAGGGTAGGCGCATTGATTTTTAAGTTCTTAGGGAGATAGATGGTCGCATCATGGAAACTTTGAATTAGGGATGATTTGGCTTCAATCAACCTGTCAATCTGTGATACGATTTCATCGGTTCTCCTCATCATTTCGTTTATCCTTCTCCTACCAGCCTCAATCTTCTGGGTCATCTCAACCCTTAGTGCATCAATCCTCTCTCTTATCTCGTCAAACTTTAGTCTATAATCTTTGTCAATTTTCAAGATGTCTTCGTGCCGCCTCTTCTCAATTTCTTTAATTTGGTGCAGAATACTCGCTAAACGATCCTGCTTTTCCACCATCAATAGATCAAGATCTCTTATCGCCTTTGTCACATCAGCTGTCTGCCTCCTAAACTTCGCTATAGATTCCTCAAAAGCCTCGCGCTTTTCATCTTCTTGACCAAGTTCCCATTCCAACTTTAGTATCGATTTTGAGACTTCGTTTATTCTCCCGTCGATCCAAGCAAGGCGCTCTCTTATTGTATTCAACTCATCCATGGTACCTTCCCTTGCTTCTGCCAAATCCTCTATCTTAAGTCGCTCTTTTTTCAAAGCTTCAAGCCTAGTCCTTTGATTCGAAAGTTTTAGGGCCAACTCATCACGTCTACGCTGTGATTCATTCAGCTGCTTGGATAATTCTTCAACTTGTTGTTCTATGTTCTTGAGGTTTTCAGAGTATTCATCTCGCTTTCCTTGTAGGTTTTGTATTTCCTTTTGAACCTCTGCTTGTTCATCGCTTAGGCTCTTGATTTCTTCTTCCATCATCTTCTCGACTTCATTGACCTTTGATTTGTATTCCACCTGTAGCCCCTCTGTTCTAAATTCTGCCTTCTCATCCTCGATTCGTGAGAGATACTCTTTCTGAACACTTTTGATTGTCTCTTTCTGTTGCTCTACCCACTGATTAGTTCGGTTTATGACTTCTTTTCTTATAGTGTTGAGTCTCTCAATGTCTGCTTCAGATTCCTGCAACATCTCGATTAAATTTGAGACCCGTTGCCAGGAGATTCTAGGATTCAGAGAAAGAGCGTTACTAACAATCTCTCTTTTATGATGGACGATATAGTTTTGTAAATCTGAAACCGAATCCCTTTGCGGGATAAGACTGACAATAAACGACCTAGAACGCTGGGCATTAAGGAAGGTGAGTGAATGCCTCCTCAAGACATTTAAGTATTCTTCAGCAGACGCTGATTTCTTGATTCCTTCGATGAAAGTCTTATAGTCCGGAAGCTCATCATAATACACAACTCGAGGGAAGAGCTCTAGACCATCAATAATTAAGCCCTTTTCCTCTTTCCAAGGCGCAACCCATGCAGAATAATAGATTTTACTCACAAGAATTATCTTTGCAGTATCTTCAGGTTTCTTAAAAATCCTTGCTAAGCCGTATCTATGAGCTCTGTTAAGTAATGTTCCTTTACGTTCACGTCCAATCAAGAGGAAGAAGATCGCCTCTTCCGCCTCTCTTGAGAGAATCCTCTCCCACCCCCTCTTGTCAACATCAAGGACGTAAGGCAGTACAATCGGTGCTGCTTCTTCCACTACCAAACCCCTCTTCTTAAGGTATTACAACTTATACTCTTTTAAAGCTATCCAACATTAAAAGGTTTTTAATTTCCCATATGACCTGCATGGGGTTGCCACAAAGCTTGTGTAAAATAATATCCTCAATTAAGAGCCTCTCTCAATCCTAGTAACTATCTTGTGTAACTGCATCCAAGATTCATCGATATAGTTTTCCAATTTATGCTTCATTGTTTTGAATGAATAGGGGTTTTTATAGTGCTGTTAAAACGTTAAACAGAACCATCTGATCTAATGGCTAAAATTTTTCAAATATTCAAAGAAATTATAGGCCATACAACAAGTTATAAATTAAGCAACCTATAAAGGAATTTATATACATCTTCTGGGCTCTTGAGGTAGTATCTTGCATTTGATTGTCTTGCTTTCCTAGAAACAATGAAAGTCAAACCCCGGCTGATCTTCTTAAAGGCATCCTCGTCCGTCTTGTCATCCCCAATGTATATTGGGATTCCATCTTCTCCTAACTTTTGGATTAACCATAACGCTGCATCACCTTTATCCCAAGAAACCTTAGGTCTTATCTCAACTACCATCTTTCCATGCTTAATTTCAAAATCTTCATATAATTTTACTATGCTCTTAACATCCTTTTTTATTCCTCCAATCATTTTTTTGGGTACCATTCTATAGTGGATGCTGGCTGTCATTCCTTTGTCTTCGACTATTACGCCATTAACGAGCTCGAACTTGGCTTTCAAATTCTTGCACATTCCCAAAATTATAGGTGAGAGTTTCTCTGCTACTGGATGCATAAAATTTAGTAACGGACCTTTTATTTCTAATCCATGATTACCTATGTAATAAATTCCTTGAATTCCAACAAGATTAATGATTTCTTTAATAGATCTCCCAGTTATTATAGCTAATACAAACCTTCTGTCTTTTAGAAAAGACTTCAATAAATCTTTAACCTTTGCATTTAACTTTGCTTGATCAGGATAATTAACTATGGGTGTTAGGGTACCATCATAATCTGTGAGGACATAAACTTTTTCGTAAGGTTTTATAAGTGCTTTGATTTCAGACCAATAATCAAATGCATACTTCATTTTCTTTAGCCTTCTTTATAGCATACCATTATCTTGCTGAGATTTTCATCGAGCCTTGAATCAAATCATTAAAAATCAGAGCTGAATGAGCTTTCTTGGGATGAGCTCTAATGTCAAGTACATTAGTAAATGGTCTCTAACATATCTTGTGATCAGGAAGTTCTTTCTCACATGCTCCCTTCCAGCCTTCCCCATCTCTTTAGCCTTCTGGGGATTCATAAGAAGGAATCGAACTCTATCAGCGGCTTCTTCTATGCTATTGACAAGAAAGCCATTTACTCCGTTGATTATTTGGAGAGGTATGCCTCCAGTATTCCCTCCCACTACAGGTGTGCCCTTCCAAAGAGCCTCACTCACTGTCAAAGCAAAACCTTCTTTTAGAGACTTTTGGAGGACTACATGGGAAGCCCTCTGTATCGCGTTGATGTCAATATCTGCAAAGGGTGGAAGGATCAGTATCTTAATATCCTTATCATCCTCTATCATTTTCACAACTTCTTGGTAGACTTCTTGCCCCTCGGGATCGTCTTTAGCTAAACCTCCAGCAAGCAAAAGTTGACAATCTATGCGCTTCTTAACAGCCCGTGTTAGATCTAAAAAATCATCATCTCTAAAGAGCCTAAACACATCTACTACTTCACCAGGATTCTTCACACTCTTATACATACTGACCACGCCTGCAGGATCCTTTAACCTATCGAATCGACCTATCTGAGATATTATGGGCTTCTTCCTCTTTATTCCATGCTTTAAGAGAATTCTGTCTATATCGTCAGCACTTATCTCTATATTTTTTGGGCTCAGAGGATCAATAGATGGCGGAATTATAAACTGTCTTATCAAAAGGTCCTTCTTTGCGAATTTATCGATATGAAAGACTGCAGCATTGTATTGAGATACGAAAGTTTTGAGAAACTCCCAAACCCTAACATTTGGCGTTGAGACATCGATATGGCATCTCCATATCCACTTTCCTTTTCTCTTAGGAAAATGCTTTATCATAGCAGCTGGTTGAGGATCATGGATAACAACGAAGTCTGCCTCGCTTAAATCCTCCATTTGTTCTGCATTCTTCATGTTAACTTCAAGATAATAATCAAGCATTTCTTGGCTTATCTCTAAATCTGCTCCATGAAGCGCGTTATGAAAATCTTTTGTGATTCTGAAGAACTTGTCGTCTCCTTCAATGACACGCCACTCAATATCTAGTTTGCACTCTTTTAGAAGGGGTATAAGCTTTTGTAGTATCTCTGCAACTCCTCCTCCAACCTTTGTTGAATTTATATGAATGACTCTTCTGCCTGCCAGCCTATCCCCTAAAGCCATTATCTCGTTGATAACATCAGCTCCAACAATCTTTTCATAATCCCAAAGGGAAGGCATTTTACTCATATACTCAAAAGTGATTATTTCTTTCTTGCTTTTAAATTTAATACGAATAATGAAGAGTTAGAATTTAGAGCTTATGAGCGTCTTAATCTCATTGGCTAACTTCTGGGCATCATCAGGCTTAAGATGAACCTCATATAACCTTTGACCGCCGTGATAAGTGCTTTTTATGATCAACTTCATGAGCTCTGGGCTGCCAGGAGGGCTCGGCATAGCTTCTATTATAACATCTAAAATATCTGTGATAGGTATTATTGGGCGATGAGCCCATGTTAAAAGAGTCAACACAGCTTGATTGAGCATATGATCACCTTTTGTAATCTGCTTTAGCCTTTCAACAATTTCGGGCTTGAGCGTTATGATTAGAAAATCTTTAGAAAGTGTAATTATCTGACAACCAGATTCAATTTGAACATTATCTTTATTCATTGGTATGTTTTCTTAGGTCAATGAGCATATAAATCTTAACAAAATGTTTTATGGTATATCGATTTATTAATTTGAGCAAACTTAAGTGCCTTGGCAATTGACCATAAAGAACAACTCCATTTATAGGCGTATAGAGAAAGCCCTTGTCAAGACAGTACTGTATCTTATAACTTTAATAGGGATAATCATAATCAGTTACTCCATTCTACCATTGCTAAGATTTTCCTTTGAGATAAGCTTGCTAGGCATCGGAATTTCTCTTGGCACAGCTATCTACATAGCCATTTTTGCAATACTGTGCTTCTTCTTCATCAAGTTTGTGAGTAGCACTCTTCGTCTCCTAGGTTTCAAACCAGAGAATCTCGCTGAATTGATTCCTGATGCCACTTCAGAGCAAGCGAGGCATGCAATCAGAACTTTGGTCAACCTTCTTTTCATCATCTTCATCTTGATAGGCTATTGGTCTTTTGCTCCATTGCTTCCCATGATCCCTGTAGTAGGTTACATCATCGCTCCGGCATCTCAATTGGTAGTAGCCGCTATACTAGTGCTCTTCTTTTGGAATATTGGAAGAAGGCTAACTCTTATAGTAGATGAAGCAATGACCAGATTAATACATGAGACTGGCCATGGTAACACATCACAAATAGAAGTTAAAGAGCGGATTCTGAAAACGGTCGTATATTTCATAGCTACGATCGGACTCATAGTTGTGAGCTACTCATTACTACCATTAATTTCGCTCACTTTCAATATAGCTATCCTAAGTACAGGAATAACGCTGGGTATGATAATCTTGGTGATTCTACTTGCTATAATCATGTTGACTGCTTTTAGGTTTGCAGCCAACGCATTTGCACTTTCTGGCGTACACTTTAAAACTTTTGCTCGTATGATGCCAGGGATAACTTTTGAGCACTCTAGGGCATTTAAGAGGGTGGTTATAGATATCTCTTTGACAATACTTGTAGTGGTAGCATACTGGGTTGCATCACAGTTGATAGCCCTTGTACCGAGGATAGGATCACAACTGGTGGTGGCGGCACAAACCGTGGCAGTGGCTATAGTGGTACTATTGGTTTGGGATATAGGACGAATCTCGTACAGAGGGTTAGAATCAATGGTAGAGCGTGCAGTAAGCGAACTTGACTAAGTCTATCTAAACGAAGTGGCTATGGTTTAGAACCTATATGTAAGACTTATTTTCATCAATAAGGTTAAACTTCAGTCATGCCTTCTTTATTTTCTTGACTACTCTAATGTTCGTGATGGCTGTTGTAGGATACTGGCCTTTTTCGTCTTTCTCATACTTTTTAACTACATCCCAAAGATTAAGCAAAGCTATTACTGTTGCTGTTAAAGCTTCCATTTCAACTCCAGTCTTGCTATTGGCTATTACCTTAGCTTCCACAATTACTCTATCATCCTTTATGTTGATATCAACGTCAACATTTTCAATAGGGATAGGATGACATAAGGGCATTATAGATGGTGTAAGCTTCGCTCCATGAATTCCTGCCAATTTTGCAATTTGAATAGGATCACCTTTCTCTATTCTTCCTTCTTTTATCAGTTTTAAAGTTTCAGGCTTTAGCTTTATCTCCCCAGAAACTATAGCTTCTCTATACTGCTCTACCTTCTTTGATATATCGATCATCTTTACCATATCAATCACCTTTACTTGTAAAAGATGTTATCTTGGATTGAGTATAGATAGATTTCTTTACCCTTTTGGTCTTTGGAAGATTCTTGAGGCTTTTGCTCAATTCTGAGCTTGTCATGTTTATTATCCTTTTTATGATTGGATTAGGAGATTCAAAGGATTTATTGAGCAAGACCTTAATCTTAGCCATCTTGGATATTATATTGTCTAGCTTATGTGTTATCTCACTTTTTTCCTTTTTTATTGTTAAATATTGCTTCAAATCTACTAATAGTAATGAAAGTTCTTCGTAAGCCTTCTCAGCTGTCACAGATTTCTCAGGCTTAAGCAATAATATAGTCTTTGTAGCCTTATATCCTTCATAATTAGCCTTCTTAAGAAAGTTACTCATATCATCAAGAACTTCGTTAAGAGGTTTGGACGATAAATCTCTTTTAAGCTTCTTTGCATCTTCCATCAATTCATTAAATCTTCCTAGGTTCGAAAGACCTTCCATGTTAATCCTTTTCCAAATTTAGATTAAAGAAGATATATAATCTGATAAAGCTTTCTTTTTCATTGTAGATGATGTCAAGATAAGCTTTCTTTTTATATGTGTCTCTTGGCATCGTCTTAATAGCATACATAACGAATAAATCAGAGTAAAATTATTTCAATCTTGATCATCTTGTCCGATCTTGAAGGCTTGACTAGAAAGCTAATGGCAAAAGGAATGAGTAAAGAAGAAGTGAAGAATAGATTGATAGATGAGATCCTTATCTATAAGGACTATTTAAACGATAGATCTGCTGAAGTTTTAGCCAATGTTATCATAGATGAAGTTAAGGATTCCAGTAATATTCCCAAATCGGATACTTTGAAACTGATATTAGATTATCCTAAATCAGGGGTTAATATGGGATTAATGGGTGTTGGCTCAAGAGGAGAGGGAGACTTCTTTGTTCATAGAAAACTGGCCGAAATAGCAGGTAAACCTTCTAACAGTAGAGCCTTATTATATCCACTTTCTCATGATGATGCTGGAGCCATTGAAGTAAAGGGAAGTGTTTTAGTTACAGCTGTAGATGGTATGCACTCTAGGCTTAGCGATTTTCCCTTCTTAGCTGGCTTTCATGCATCTAGAGCCACTTTGAGAGATGTTTATGTCAAAGGAGCCAGACCTGTTGGCATGCTCGTAGATCTTCATCTTGCTGATGACGGAGATGTTGGCAAACTCTTCGACTTTGAAGCAGGAGTTAGCGCTGTATCCGTGCTAACTGATACTCCAATCTTAACAGGTAGCACGTTGAGGATTGGGGGAGATATGGTCATAGGAGATAGGATGACTGGTTGTGTTGGAGCTTTTGGCATCGCTGAAGATGAATCTATGCTCGCCTCAAGACAAAAGGTAAAGCCTGGTAGCATCATACTTATGACAGAGGGTGCTGGTGGAGGGACGATTTGCACATCAGCTATATACTCAGGAAGGCATGATGTAATCTTAGAAACTTTGAATATTCAGTTCGTAAAGGCATGTAAAGCATTGTTAGATTCGGGTTTAATCAGGAAAATTTATGCCATGACCGATGTAACAAATGGTGGCATAAGGGGGGACGCATTTGAGATCTCAAGACTTTCAAAGGTAGCTCTTCATTTTGATGAAAAAAAGATCAGAAGTTTAATCAATCCTAAAGTTTTGGAATTGCTCGAGAGTAAAGGAATAGATTATCTTGGAGTTTCTTTAGACGCTCTAATGATATTTGCTCCTGAGGATTATGTTAAAAAGATATTAGAAGTAGTTAGAAAGGTTGGAGTAAGAATAAGAAAGGTTGGCTTTGTTGAAAAAGGTATGCCTAAAGTAACTTTGATGAGTACTCAAGGAGAGAAGGATTTGAACTTAAAGTTTAGAGAGTCTGCTTACACAAGAATAAAAAAGGTAGTGGGTGAAGAAGCACCTTACGAGCTTGATGAGTTGAAGGCTAAAGTTGAAGAGAGTGCAAAAAAGGCTATTGAAAAAAGAGATTTTGTTGTTAAATATGTTAGATCATTAGATTAAAGTATTGCAACGCAAAATTTATACCTACATGCACCCTAATGCTGGCTCTGCAAGTAAAGTGCTTATAATTGGTTTAAGGTATTATATAGAAAGGGTTGATTGTAGTTATCGTTTAAATTGGAGGTATGAATCATGAGAGCAAAAAAGGAGAAGTTAAGAAAGATTCGGGAGGAGATGAGCAAGATGAAATTACCTGAGATAAGACTGCAAAGGCTTACTGAAGAGGAGAAACATGCCATAGCTGATGCTCTATCTTTTCTGATAGCTTATGAGATGGAAGAAAGCAATGCGTTCATGGAAGAAGGATACCAAGATATTGCTCAGGAATTCAGAGAAAAAGCCTATGCTCATCACAAATTGTGGCAGAAGATAACCGGGGTAAAGGAAAACTCTACTTGAAGGTAATTATATCTTAAAACTCATATAATAGCCATCATTCATCTTTTAATTCTCCAACTATAGGAAATCTATCTAAGACATCCATGCCGTGGGGGGCATCTTCAATTTCGATAGTTAAGTCCTTTCCCGCAAAATGTTCAGACTGATGTTCTCCCCCTTCCCAAAGGTAACTTCCAGTAACATCATAGACTTTGCCTTTACATGCTATGTATGCAGGCTTTCCTCTTTTACCATTATATTCCTTCAATTCTTCTTTAGTGAATACCTTCATCCTTATGAAAAATGTAAAACACTTACCCTTTTATATTTTATGACTAAGAATCCGATAATTTTATCCGCCTTTATAACCTATTATAAATAGCAATATGAACACATTTATTATGATTATAGTCAAGCCAGATAAAACGTAAAGATTCGGTGCTCTTGTGCCAGCCTTTCTTCCACCAAGATACATAAGGTATATTCCAAAAGTACCAACAGTGATCAGTAAAAAGTTCAAGAAAGTATCCATAAAGCTTTGAATCCTAAACGAGCGAATAATCGATAGTTCAGAGAAAAATCGGCTTACTGTCCTCATTTCTAACAAAGCATTTATTACGCCAGCGAATAAAACTATCAAAGCAAGCATGTAAGCTATTTCCATCATTCTTCTTAGGCTAAATATGCTATAAAATTTTACAATCCTTTTCTTACCCATCATTTGTTGTATCTTTTCTAAAAACATATTATAAAAGACTAAAAACCTCTTTTTTATTCCCATTCTTTTTCACTCCAAGCGCTTTATGAAATTCTTGGTTTTAAGCGTTATCAATACCATATTTTTTAAATGTATTCTTATTTGATGAATCTGCTTTCGTCGGACACTTAGGATCAAGGCACATGGAAAAAGGTCTTTTTCCCTTTTTACTTACTTGAATTATTGGAGTTAAGCACTTTTCACATACTTTGCCTAAAGGAGTTATCTTTGCACTTTGTGGCAGTGGGTAGGAATTTCTGCAATTAGGATATGATTTACATCCTGCAAATACTTTCCCACTCTTCATCGATTTTATGATTCTTAATTCGCTTTTGCAATTTGGACAAATACCAAGCCTTCTCTCTTCTTCT